>TARA_R100000278_G_scaffold68889_1_pt1 | contig 13028 bp, 22 predicted proteins | sample TARA_R100000278 | Tara Oceans TARA_R100000278 (sample SAMEA2620755) | marine metagenome | biome: marine biome (ENVO:00000447); feature: deep chlorophyll maximum layer (ENVO:xxxxxxxx); material: "saline water (ENVO:00002010), including plankton (ENVO:xxxxxxxx)" | depth 66 m | reverse complement strand
CGGAGATCAAATAATTGCATTGAGTTACACAGGCACTGAGATTGTGAAAATGGCACTGAACTGTTTTTCTACTCTTAAAATAAGTTTTGCCAACATGATGGGGCAATTGTTATACAAAAGCGGCAGTTGGAACGACAAAGATGCTTTCTATAATCTCATGAAACTAAACCCCAATGTAGGCACACGGTTAATAGATTTTGGTTTTGGATATGGTGGTCCTTGTCTGCCACGAGACAATAGATCATTGGTGAAGTTTGCTGAAAAAATAGGCTACAATTATGAATTAGGCAACATAGTGGATCAATTCAATGACAAGCACGTTGATTTTTTATACGATTACTATTGCACAGATAACAAAAATAACCTTCCTTATTTCTTTTCCTATATCAGTTACAAAGCAGGTACTGATCTTGACGAGCCTGCACAGCAATATGATCTAGCAGAAATGTTCTTGAAAAATAATATCCGAGTGTATGTGGCGCCTTCAAAGTTCCTCAACGACAAAGTATACAATCGCCTTAAAACATTGTATCCTGATCTACTTGAAAAACAATCGGCACAGGAACTAGACAGTGCCAATGTAAAATATTATAAAATTAATTAAGTTATTTTTTAGTAGTGCCTGTAGAATCAAAATGTTCTGACTTGCTTTTGTATTTGCTTAGAATTTGATCTAATTCATCAGAACGTCCTGCTTTTACTATTTCTTCTCTGTATTCCAGGACCATGGATAGTTTGGTGTTAAGTCTAATCATGTCGTTGTCCAGCATTCTCACACGATCTACTAATTTTATTAGTGTTGAACTGGCTTCACCTAACACAGGTTTGACTTCTTCGGTGACCCACTTCCAGATGTAAAAAACAAAGTAACCAAGTCCCATGGCGGCCACAATTGGAAATCCAAAGTCCTTAATTATTGTTACTAAATCATTAGTCCCGTCTAGCATCTTCTTTTCCTTCATTGGCCGCTATACGATCATCGTTGGGTCTAATTTTAAGCACATAACTTAGTAGAGCATCAATTTTAACTAAATCGTTGTTCATGGTCTGCACTCGATTGTCCAATGCACCAATGATTGCTTTCAGACTGTTGACACTCCCTGTGACCGAAGCCAATATAAATTTTAGAGTGATAAACACAAAAGCACCGGCGGCAATGGCGCCTGCAATTGGAAAACCCACATCTTTTATCAATGTTACAAAATCCATAATATGTGTATATTTATGAAGTGCTCGTATTGTGAATTTTTTGGTTGAGTAAATACTTTTATGAATTGGATTTTAGTCGTTGTTATTTGTTGGGGATTTACCTGCCAAACAATATACGAACAAAAACTGTATGATACTGAATTAGAGTGCAACAATGAAGCCACCAGAGTGATGGAGTATGCCCAACAGATGTATCCAAATTCCAGTGGCGAAGTACATTGTTTGACCACAGATCAATTCAATAGTTGGATAGAACCAACAACAGGCACATAAAAAATATTTTCTTTTACCAAAAAAGTTCAGCGTAAATATCGTTAATGAATTATTATTGTGCCACCAAATTTACTGACATGTATGTGGATGTTCAAAGCAGACAAGTGTACAATTGCTGTAAAGCCATGCCTGAAAGAATTAATTTAGAATGGTTACAAAACAATCCAGGACACCTTTTTAACACTCCTACTATGATAAAAGATAGAAAACTAATGTTAGATGATAAAATCAATGCATCTTGTGATTATGGCTGTTACAAGTTTGAGAGGCAAGGCATAGTGAGTCAAAGAAGCAATGCAGAAAAAGTATTCTATGCTCAGGCGCATTCATCTTTACAAAGTCTTGACATTATCTTATCTAATGACTGTAGACTAACATGTGCATATTGTGGTCCACAGTGGAGTACAACTTGGTGGCGTGATATAGAAAAAAATGGAAATTACAATTTAGAGACTGTGGACAAAAGAAGTCAAAATTGGTTTAAATTATTAAGCAAAATGAAACAAAAAAATAGATCAACTAACACTAAATTTTTTGATCTATTGTTACGAGAAATGAAACTAGCAGACAAATTAAAATTTGTCAATGTGCTTGGTGGCGAGCCTTTATTACACAATGATTTATCTGCACTTTTAAATGTGGTACCAGATAAAGAAATTACAATTGTGACCGGACTTGGAGTTGCTTCTGATAGGCTTAAAAATTTTTTGCAGAAGTATAAAAGTAAAAAAATACGGTTTAAAGTTTCGGCTGAGACAACTGGGAAGTATTTTGAATTTTTAAGATATGGAAATAAATGGGAAGAATTTTGTGACAAAATTAAAATGATATCAGATAGTGGTTATGAATTGGTTTTTGGTTCAACTATTACAAATATCAGTTTACTTGACTTTGCCAATTTTTATAATTATTTCAACAAAGATTATAAAATTAAAATTCAATTAATAAATGATAAACCATTTTTCTATCCAAACCTTTTAGATACACAGTCAAAAAATAACTTTAAAAAATGGTACGTGGCAAATCCGCAATGTGATCCAAATAAACTGTTAGCCAGTATTGCAAAACCAACAGCATCTGAGAATGCAAAGAAAGATCTAGCAAATTTTGTTAAAGAGTTCAGCAGAAGAAGACAAATTGATTTAAGTTTTTTACCAAAACACTTTATAGATTGGTTATACTCTTAAAGTTGACAATCTTGAAATTTTATAATACAATATTGACATGTCCAAAGCATGGCAAATAGAACTTAAATTTCCTGATCATACGATAAAATCTTTTGTGTATTCGGATACAGGCACTGATATCAAACAGCGTTTTCAAAACGAAAACATACAAGTAAAAGTGCTGGGTGAAATCGAGGATCCTGTTGCAGGCACAAAGCCAAAAGCAAAACATAAAGAAAAGTTTGTATGATCCATGCAATGATCGATCTGGAAACTTTAAGCACTAATCCAGATGCGGTTATTCTAACTGTTGGTGGAGTTAAATTCGATCCACACTCTTCAATGAACCCCTACAATGACTTATACTTTAGGGTGGATGTAGATTCACAAACAAATCTTGGCCGGCACGTGATGCAAGACACACTTGATTGGTGGGGCAAACAGCCAGCGGAAATTACAGAAGAAGCATTGGGAGACAAAGATAGAATCAGTTTAGATGACATGATCAAACAAATTAACAAGTTCAGTGTTGGAGTGGATGTATTTTGGTGTCAAGGACCGTTGTTTGATTACGCGATTTTACAGAATATATATTCGCAACTAGGACATCCTGTGCCATGGCAATATTGGCAAATACGAGATTCCAGAACACTGTTTAGTCTTGTGCCTCGTGAACGTGAAAAAAGAGAAGGACTCCATAATGCACTTGAAGATTGTAAGTATCAAGCCAAAAAAGTACAGCGTGTGTATCGTCAGTTGGGTGTTAAATGATCAAATGGTACAAGATCACAGACTTCTATCGTTTTGAAGGAAAACGCCTGCGGCATTCCAAAAATCCTACCACCAAGTGGATTGGATTGAATTGTGTTTACAAGTTACGTGTTGGCAGTAAGATTGTCCATGTTGGTAGATCAGACACCTGTAAAAAACACGGGCCTGCAGAAAAGGTTAGAAAAGCCATTGTGCAATTATTGGCCTTAGAAACACACAATCCCAGTGTGACACCAACTAAAACATGGCGAGAAATTAGGTTGCGACACAGACCAAACTCTAGTAACATAAGTATAGGAGTAATAGAAACTAATGCCATCGCCAGAACATACTTACAAGAAGCCATTTGAGAAGATAGATCACTATCAAGAATCAACTTGGCTAGGCAATGACACTCCAATATTTGAGAATGAAAACACAGCAGTGTTCAATGACAAGTATCCTTGTGTAAAAGGGCATCGCTTGTTTATACCAAAACAAGATACTCCAGATGCCGTGGGAGAAAGTTTAAAGTTGGCCTACTACTGCGGACAGGAATGGATCAAGGAAGGCAAAATGGAAGGTTTCAATGTGGGCATGAATATTGGTAGACCCGCAGGACAAACTATCATGTGGCCGCACATACATTTTATTCCTAGACACGAAGGAGACTCTAAACCAATCGGTGGAATGCGTTATGCTCATCCTGCCGCTGATCATAAAGAGCACTATTAATGGACGAGCAGGACAATTCATTAAGCAGTTTGGAATGGCAACTATTATTAGTTTTGCGACGCTTACAATATGATTTGTCAGAAGAAGAAAAAAATAAAAAATTGATAGAATGGATCGAAGAAAAAATAAAAGACCTAGACGCAAGAAGCGGTTGGTAAAAAATCCTATATTCACTTCACCGGACGGCGGAGAAACAGTTTATCAAGAATTTGGTAATGGTGATAGGCAGATTATTTCTCAGTCACAAAAGGCCAAAGATAGTGAACAGGAAATGTACGAAATGGAAATGGTGGGCGAAGAGGCCATACGTCTAAGAAGGAAATATCCTGCACTACAAAAGGCATGGGATCAATACAAAACTGTGTGGAAATTAGTAGCATATAATGATTAGACTATATGTGACGCAGATCAATTTTACCAGCAGTATACAAACGTCTGTGTGCGTTTAAAGGGGTGATTAAATACAGTTATGACTAAGTTTGTTAGTGTGATAGGCAACGGCGAAAGTAGACGTGGATTTGATATAACACCTCTGAAAGGTATTACCACTGTGGTGGGTTGCAATGCGATATTTCGGGATCATAACATGGACTATGTGGTGGCCTGTGATCGTCACATGTGTCAAGAAGCAGTAAACACAGTTGGAAAAAACACAACCATATACACCAGGAAAGATTGGTACAAACAGTTTGCTTTTTGGCCTAATGTTAAATGTGTACCTGATCTACCTTATGAAGGCGACAAGAGACAAGATGATCCTTTTCATTGGGGCACAGGACAATTTGCCGCTCTAGTAGGACTTAATTTTAAACCCAAAGCAATATTTTTAATTGCTATGGATCTATACGGTGTTGGCGATAAGAAAGGGCCTGAGGGTGTCAACAACATGTACAAAGGCAGTAAAGGTTACACATATATAAAGAAACCTGTTGACCCTCGCTATTGGATATACCAATTTAACAAATTGTTTGAACACAGCGATTGCAGATGGATAGTGGTAAATGAAGAAAACTGGAAAATGCCAGAGGAATGGAAAGTGCATAAAAATGTTTTTCAAGAGTCCTACGAAGGACTGGCCAAGTGGATCAATAAACAATTGACAAAAAAATAATAAAGTTTATAATAGCGTTATGTTTGAAAATATAAAAGATGGAGATCTTATAACTCTGAAACTTGCTTCAGGAGAAGAAGTAATTGCAAAATACAAAAGCGGAGCAGACTCATACATCAGTATAGAGAAAGCACTTGTTTTGATGCAAGGACCACAGGGTCTTGCATTTGGAACATTTTTCTCCACTGCTGAACAGGACAAACCGATAAACATTGCAAAAGACAAGATAACATCTATTGCTTACATCAATCAAAAAATAAGGCAGGAATATGATAGAGTGTTTAGCACAATAGAAGTTCCTAAAAAACCTAGCATTATTACATAATGAAACATTTTGAAAAGCACAATACCAGCATTAAGACTTTGGTGGACACGTGCGAAGCCATGCTTCATGCAATGGAGAAACATGGAGTAGATCCAGAGACTGTGAGTAATAGACCAGAATTTTCAGTGTTGATTCATTTTTTGAAAAGTATTATTGATGGAGAATTAAATATACCAAATGAACTTACTGATCGAATAAGATCAGCATCAGAAGAATTAGGACTCGACCTTGGGGATATCAAAAAAAGGTTGAACTAATGAGAGGACTCAAAGACTTTCATCCCTCTATAAACACTCTGCAAGTCATCATTAAGGAGAAAAGATGACTTACTATTCAACAAAAACATATGGACACAACATAGGACTAGCCTGTGTGTTCAGACAACCTAACGCAGATCATTCTCACTGTCATTTGTTACATGGTTACAGTTTGGCCTTTAAATTCACATTTGGATGCAATGAACTGGACAACAAAAACTGGGCGGTGGACTTTGGTGGACTTAAACCGCTGAAAGCATGGTTAGAAGACAAGTTTGATCATAAAATGGCATTGGACAAAAATGATCCACAGTTTGATAAACTGAAAGAACTTGAAAAACATGACCTCGCTGAAGTTAGAGTATTTGATGGTGTTGGCGCAGAAATGTTTGCCAAACATGCTTTTGATTTTGCAGATGATCTGATTCGTAAACAAACAGATGGTAGATGTTTTGTAGAAAGTGTAGAGTGCATGGAACACGGAGCAAACAGTGCCATCTACTCAAGAAAATAATTTTCTATTTGAAAATATAGTTGTCCAACTCAATAACAAGCAGTTAAGAATCAATATCTACGACACACCTCTTGGACAGCGTTTTATGGAGGCCTTAAAAGATAACCTCGATAAAAAACGTGTATTGGAAAAAAACTTTTGTTGGTTGGGTTGGGCAGATTCTAATAGAGATTTACATTATCTAGTAGGAGAATTAAACAAAAGTATTGCACAAATAAATTCATTTGATTTTGATCCTACTTACGAAAAAATACATCCATTCAGTGTGGATGATTTCCAATACAGTGCTACCTTACCCACAGGACTGACACATGATCGTCCACCCATGGAAAAGCCAGGACTGAGACTGAAACACGAGGCCTGTAACCTACTGCATAGATTTTTTGAAGAATTACAAGGTACTGCTTGGAGTCTATCCAAGTATTACCGCCAAGCGGACTTTGAGACCAAGTACGCAATAAGACAGTTGAACAACCTTTGCCACGAAATAGAAAGTTGGGTGTTGTCATATCGTAAAAGCAAGGTAGACCCTGACTGGATGAGACCATCACAGATCACAACCTTTTTGAATGCACCAAGATATGACCTACATGATGAAGATTATGAATTGTTCAAACAAAACAGATATCGTAGAGAATTGGGTGGTGTGTATCTCCACTGGAGCCAAATTGGTAAAACTCTATACGAAGTTTTCAGAGACGAGGGTGCACCTAAAATGACAGAAGCACTGTGTTCTGAAATCAACCATCAAAAATACTACTCTGGAGAATTTGATATAGAATGGGGCCAAACAATCGACGAGGACACTTTTGATTGGAAAAAAAAAGAAATGGAAGGCTATAGACACTGGCTGGAACTGAATGGTTATGATTGGGATGACCCTAAACTTAGTTTGGGTTATATCAAGATAGGCCAAGTGGATCTACAGTTGGGTTTTGATAACGAATCTTTTTCTCAAGTGTATAAAGAAATGAAAGATAATCTAAATATCAAAAGTATTCACACAATAGGCACCCGTAGTTGGGAAAATTATTATCCATATACTTTGGACAGTGAAGACTGGAAACAAATACAAATAGAAAATTTAAGAAGAGGTTATGAATCACGTAGTATGCGTTAAGTGGGGTAACAAATACGTTTCGAAATATGCAAACGTATTGTATAAAATGTGTGAAAGAAATATCACACTGGACTGGGATTTCCATTGCATCACAGATGATCCCAAAGGTCTTGATCCGCACATAAAAACTTTGCCTTTGCCAAAAGATCCATGGATCAAAACTTGGTGGAGCAAACTGTGGATGTTTGGTTCTCATTTCCCTTTGCAGGGCAACATATTGTTTTTTGATTTGGATGTAATCATATTCCGTAACATTGACGATCTTTTTACATGTAATCCTGGCAAGTTCAACATTATTAGAGATTTCAATAGATGTAGAATAAAAGATTGGAAAAACAGCAACTCCAGTGTGATGCGTTGGGAAACTGGCACAATGAATTATCTATGGGACGAATTTGTACAAAATCATGCCAAAATTATACAGCAGAACCATGGAGATCAGGATTGGATTATGAAACGTGCCAAAGAAGATATCAATTGGTTTCCTGATGAATGGATAAGAAGTTACAAATGGGAAATGATCGGATACAAAGACACAAAGTTGATCAATAAAGATGGCAAAAGATATTTCAAGAAGCCTCCAAATGTGGTGGCGGAAAACAAAGTGGCAGTGTTCCATGGTGAGCCAAAGCCTTTTAACTGTGCTGACCAATGGGTGGTAGACAATTGGAAATGACAAAAAAATACGGCACAGTAAAGATAAAAAAAATCAAGCCTGGAATGAATGAGATTCCTAAAGATTGTGGATATCAAAAACAGTTTGCACACAACATAGACATGAACAACAACGGTATCCATGGTGATTTGATAGAATGGTGTCAGGTAAACTGTAAATCAAAATGGGGTTGGTGGTTCAAACCCACTGGTGATATTCAAAATCCCGCCAATCACTGGGAGCATCAGAATGCCTACATGAGTTTTGAAGATCAAAGAGAAGCAACTGCTTTCTTTTTGGCAGTTGGTTTACAAAACATGGGAAACAACACTGATAATTAAAAGTATGAAATGGTTTGATATAACAGATTCAGCAAAAGCACAAATGGAAAAACTTTTGGAAAAACACCCTGACAAGTATGCTGTGAGTTTGGCAGTGTTGGGCGGTGGCTGTGCAGGCTTCAAATATGATTGGAATTTTGTAGACAAAAAAGAAGACATTGGCAAAGATGACGAAGTGGTCGATTGGGGCACTGGACGTTTTGTGGTAGATGAAACATCTATGATGTATGTGGCAGGTACCAAAATTGACTGGAAAGAAGAAGTGTTTGGAGCACAGTTTGAAATAATCAACCCCAATGCATCATCAGGGTGTGGTTGCGGTGAGTCATTTGGTGTTTAATGGACACAGCGTTTGTAATTGGCAACGGTGAATCAAGAAATATATTTCCTATAGAAACACTCAAAGGCAAAGGAGTGGTATGGGGTTGTAACGCAATCTATAGAGATCATCCCGATCTGTGCGATCATATTGTCAGTGTAAATGAAAACATGACTGCTGAATTACAACAGTGGAAACAAGACTCCGAAAGCACTGTGAAAGTGTACGGACTAGAAGACACACTGGATTGGAATTGGATAATTGAAGGTGACAAGACCACCGACGTGCCTGACAAACTTAAATTGTATAGAATTTGGCGTGGAGGCACAACCAAAAATGGTGGCAAAATTAGAACACTGGATTTCAGTGAAGCAAAAGGGTCAGGAACTTCTGCTGTGGCCATGGCCGCCGACTCAGGAATAAAAAATGTTATTATACTTGCGTTTGACATATTGGGTGCAAGACAATGGGAATATGCCGCAGTCGATGGCAGTAGCAGTAGAGAACAAAACAACATCTACAAAAATACTAAAAATTATCCTAGTAGATTGAGTATGAAAGCATATTTAAAGTATGAATGGATGTATCATTTACGCCAGACATTTCGGCGTTATCCTAATACAAATTTTTATTTTATCAACAGACGTGAATACATAGAATACAATTATTTTTTACCTGGCTATTTTGACCAACCCAACATTAGTGTTGGAACATATGCAGATCTACAACGATGGGTCAATGGTGAAAAGGACAAGATACAGTGGTGGCCTTTAAATTAGTTTTGTAGAACTGGCGTCAATTTTATAGATATGTCTCATTTTGACACCCACTGATTGTGCAAACTTTTTGGTATCACAGTTGTTACACACATGTTTGTAATCGTTTGATGCTCGCTCAGGATCCACTTGCGATCTGGCTCTGAGAAAGATGTCACCACATGAATCGCACTTGAAAACATACACGGTGTTTTTACGGTGGAAGGTATGATAAACACCCAGTTTACTTTGGCGTTCGTACAATCGCATGGTTTTTAATGTCTCTATGAACATCAATTTTATTTAATAAATACACACAAACATTATATGACACGATTAAACATAGACATAGGAATCGAAGGAAATCCGGCCACTGGTGATACTTTACGTACCGCCATGTCTAAAATCAACAGCAATTTCACAGAATTATATCTTTCAAATGCCGCAGATGGCAATCTGACCACTTCAGTAACCAACGGTAACGTATCAATCCAACCCAACGGTACAGGTAATGTGGAGATAGACGCTTTATCTGTCAACAGTGACAACATCACTTCACTGACAACAAACTCATCTGTGACGATCACAGGTAACGGCACAGCAGGAGTTGACATCGAAGCATTGAGCATCACAGGCACCAGCATTTCAAGTTCGGACAGTAGCACGATCAACATCAACGACAATCTCGTAGTTGACGGCACAGGAACCTTTCAAAGTGGTGCAACCATTGACGGTGTCAGCATAACTGACAACACGATTTCAACAGGATCCTCAAACGCCAATCTAGAACTCACAGCGTCGGGCACGGGTGCGGTAAAAGTCGACGCCATTTTATCACTGCCCGATGGCAGTGCTAGTGACAACTATATAGGAGTTGGTGATGCCGATGACTTAAAGATATTCCACAACGGAAGTCATTCAATCATAAGAGAAACAGGAACCGGAAGCCTTTACCTACAGAGTGACAACAATGTTATAATTGGCAAGGACAGTGGTTCAGAAACCATGATAAAGGGTGTCGCCGACGGTGCGGTCGAACTGTATCACGATAATGTTAAAAAGTTGAATACCTCATCAAGTGGCGTCACTGTGGTTGATGAATTACACACAGAAGGTGCAACTCCTCACCTAACACTCAAAAGAACTGACAACGCGAATATTCCAACACTACGTTTTAAAGGCAGTGGTGGCACTGTTGGTGCAAGTATTGACTTCCAGGGCACAGGAGGCACTTCTAATGAACTTGCATTTCAAGTGTTTGACGGAGCCAGTCTAGCAGAGCGTTTCAGAGTCACATACACTGGTGCCAAGGTGTCTGGAACACTTGAAATGACCGATGGTCTCACTATAGATGGATCAATAATAACATCACCATCCAACGCAGACATCGTGTTGACCGCTGGTGGAACAGGTTCGGTGGACATAGAAGGAATACAGATCAAAGGAACAGAGATAAGTTCGAGTGACTCGACACAGGTAACGATCAAAGAGAACCTACACGTCACAGGAAACATATCTGGAACAATCACGGGCACAGTCACAGGCACGATTGACGCTGACAACTCAACAGTTTCCAACCTGGAAGTGGACAACTTCAAGGCAAGTGCCATTGTAATAGAATCAGAAGGCATCGGATCAAACGATAACGACACAACGATCCCAACAAGTGCCGCTGTCAAAGACTACGTGGACAACAACGCAGGTGGCTCAACAGGTGACCTAGCAATAACAGGATCATCGATCACTGCTCCGTCAAACGCGGATCTAACACTGTCGGCGGGTGGAACAGGTTCAGTGGACATAGAAGGTATTCAGATCAAGGGCACAGAGATCAGTTCAACTGACTCAACACAGGTAACCATAAAAGAAAATTTACACGTCACAGGCACAATCTCAGGAACAATTAGTGCCAGCGGACTATCAGGCACACTGCCGGCGATCAGCGGAGCCAACCTAACAGGCGTGGCAAAACACGCATTCAAGACAGTACAGATAGGTGGAGGTAATTCTCTGGTGGCAGATGATCCTGTAGACACACTGACCATACATCCTGGAAACAATGTCACCATAACGGATGATGATAGTTTGGACTCATTCACAATCAACGTCAATGGAATGGGAGACCTCACTTTCAACGGTTCAACCATAATTTCACCGTCCAACGCGGACATCACTCTTGATCCTGCAGGCACCGGACAAGTGGTTGCCAACGCCGCTTTTAAGTTCAACGCAGGTTACATCGAGAATATAAACACACTGACATCGAGTTCAACAATTACAGTTGACTGCTCGGCGGCCAGCATACACACGGTCACATTGGCAACAAACACAGAATTCAACATATCAAACCTGCCAACAGGTGGCACGGTCACATTAATAATCACACAGGATGGTTCAGGATCAAGAACAGCAACTTTCGGAACAGACGGCTCGACTGCAGTCAAATTCCCGGGTGGAGCACCAACACTGTCAACGGGAGCCAACGACATTGACGTGGTCACCATTGTCAACGATGGAACCAACTTCCTGGGCAACTGTGCTAAGAACTACTCATAGGAGGTGATTGATGCCTCTGGGAATTGCTAGACACATAATAACAGAGTACACGGGGTGGTCACCCGCGAGAGACATCACAACCGCAATTTGGATTGATGCATCAGACACATCAAGTTATTCACTCAGTGGATCTAATGTAACCGCAGTCACAGACAAGGGGAATGCAGGCGCCACATTCACAGTAGGCGGTACTCCCAACGTCAGTACCACACTGAATTCACTCAACACTTTCTCGTTTGACGCGGGTAACAACGAAGACCTCACGACCAACGAGGTCCACCAGGTCTCCAGTGGTAACCACTGGGCAATAGGAGTATGGCAATGGAACTCAGTGAATGACACCAAGGACAGTTTCTGGAGCACAGAGAACAACACAGTGAACGCGGTCACGAACAAGAGGGACTATGCTGTGAGTTCCGGTGACAACAGCAACTTCAACGGTGAGTTGGATTTGGATAGTTTGGGTGGCAACAGGATCTCAAGTACCATAGGCGATAAAGAGGAGTTTACCACAACATTTGGCAGTAGTAACACATGGCGGATACTGGGTGTGTTCTTTAACAAGGCCGGCAACCAAATTGGAGCAAGGGTCAATGGTGCCAACGCATTCACTCCGGTCAACGACTATGACAACTCACTGACACCCAACCTGGATCTACGTATAATGCGTAATAGGACCAGCATAAGGATGAGCGGTAAGATGGCAGAGTTTTTCTCTGTCGCAGACGTTCCTGGCACGGGTATTATCAACATGGACCATTTCATATCAGCGGAAGGCTATCTTGCACACAAGTGGGGACTGGAGGGATTGTTACCTGCTGATCATCCGCACAAGGCTAACGCTCCGTAGGCGGTTTAATCAAATCGTAAAAACCGCTAAATATTAGTTGATATGGCCCAAAGAATAATCGACATAGGTAATCTCGCTGACGACGGTTCAGG
>TARA_R100000278_G_scaffold58300_1_pt1 | contig 13117 bp, 8 predicted proteins | sample TARA_R100000278 | Tara Oceans TARA_R100000278 (sample SAMEA2620755) | marine metagenome | biome: marine biome (ENVO:00000447); feature: deep chlorophyll maximum layer (ENVO:xxxxxxxx); material: "saline water (ENVO:00002010), including plankton (ENVO:xxxxxxxx)" | depth 66 m | reverse complement strand
CCCCTGCCATATCTATAGCTGGTTCATATATTACATTTTTTCTAAGAGTTCCATTACGCCAAGAGTTTTTAAATCCATCTTTCCAATCTAATAATCCTCTAGTACTAGAAGTGCCTATTGATTTTACACTATTTCTTAATATTCTAGCAGTAGGTAAAGTACCTAAAGTACCATCAAGCACACCATATCCTGTACTTACAAACCATTTTTCTACACCAGATGGATTATAGTTAGGATCAGTAGCTTCTGCTACATCAAACTCTGCTAGTCTTTCACCAGCACTATACGTACCAATAGTAAGAGCGGGTAAAACTGCTGAGCCAGTACCACCAGTAGCTACCATAGAAGCTAGTATAGGTAATTGTGTACCTACCTCTTGATTTACAAATCTACCAAATCTACTAAAATCAAAGTCTCCATTTTTATCTCTAAAACTACCAAATGAAACATCTTTAGCTAATACTTTTCTACGTTCTTGATCTTGCCTAAATCTTTCTATTTGCCAATCAGTTAAGTCTTTTTGAAATAATTCGCCTTCAGTTTTTAAACCAGGTGTTACTTGCATAACTTCACTAGCTAGTCTACCTCCGTAATAGACAATGCCAGAACCAATGGACTCTACTCCTTTTAAGAAATTATAAGTAAACTTATTTAAGTTACTATAATCTCTACCATATAAATCCATTTTAATATTTAAATCTGCTACTTGCTCTGTTAAAGAGTTTATTTCTTTATCTCTTTTTTGTAAAACAACTAATTGGTTGTTTACATTTGACTGAGCTTCTACATATTTATTATATAGTGTTTCTCCTATTATTTTTCCATTATCAAGCTTAATAGTATTTTCTCCTTCTTCAGGAATAAACTCTTGTGTTGGATCTGCTAAAGTTTCATTAACATAGTTAACTAGCATTAAGTCTGGATTTTTACTTTCATCTAAAAAGTTTTGCATTTCCATATCTTGCACTGCTAATAACTCTCCTGCTTTTTTTACTTTTTTATCTTTGCTTTTTGCACCATACACGTTTAGTTTAGCTACTTCAGATTCTGATAATCCTTCTAAATAATCTTGCAAGTTATTGTCTTGCATTTTATATGTCATATCAGCTGCTATAATTTGCTTAGCTTTATCTTGTATTTGTTCTTGCGTAGGTGCAGGAAGTTGATCACTAGGAGATCTTTGAGAATTTAAATAAGCTACTTCTTTATTTAAAATATCTTCTGCTTGACTTAATTCGTTTTCATATGGTTGAATAGTTTTTTCTACTCTTTTACTGCCACTTACAAGTGTACCAGTTCCACTATCTACAAAGCCATCTGAAACAGTTTCCATTTCAGTGTAAGGCTTAAATAGTTCTTCATTAGCTTTTTCAGTTACATTTTGTATTTCAGATAATTGATAAGTAGAAAGATCTATAGCTTCTTCTGCTTCTTTTACTAATTTATTAGTTTCTTCATCTGGCTTGTATTCTTTTGTACCACCATGCTTATTAACAAATCCTCTAACATCTGTTTTAAAACTTTTACTTCTAGGATCTAATTGTATCTCATCGCCAGTCTTATCATCTACAAAACTTAATTTAGGCTCTGGTATTGGAACTGGACCATCAGGACCATAATCATATCTATAGGTAGTGTAATTTTTAGCGGTAAAACCTGGATAAGCTTCGTTAAGCATTACAGCCATTTTATTTTTGCTTGAATTAGAAAACTGAGCTTCATCTACATTATCCATCCAAGTATGAGCGTCATCTAATTCTATAGCTTTTTCAGTTGTCTCTTTCATTTTAGCTTCGCGAACTATCTGAGACAGACTTTTATTTACCTTAGGTTTTTCATTTGCTATACGATTATCTAAATCAGCTTCTCTTTGATTATCTCTTTTTGTTTGTATTTCAGTTTGTTCATCTTGAGCTTTATCAATAGCGTCTTTAGTTTCTTCTCCAGAAAATATAGGTGCTTCTTGCTTTTTAGCAGGAGGATCTGTAGTGATACCCTTGTCATCCATATAGGTTTGAGCATCAGGGTAGCCAAAATGTTTAGCAGCTTGTTCTACTTGTTCGTAGTTAGCTTCTACTACTTCACCTTTAGAATTAGTGTAGTAATAAGTATCATTCATCTATAAGTGGATTGTTATTTTGTGGTATACCTTCAAGATAGTTTACCGAAGCCCTATCTATATTAATAGCATTATTTAATAGTCTTTGTATAGCTTTTTCTCTTTTTAAGATATTTCCTTTTATCTCCTTTCCATCAGCATCTTCTATTGGAATACTAATAATATTTTCAAGTTCAATACCTTTAATTCCATTGTCTGGTAAAAGACTATATTGAAGCACTTTAATTCCTTCTATAGTAGTCGCGGTAGGTTTTAAAGCATATATATTTCCTTTATTCATGCTGTTTTCATAATCAGGTTTTTGTCCAGTTTGTTCTAGCATGTCTATCGCTGTGTTATAATCAACAAATTGTACGTTACCTAAACTTTCTAAATGAGAATTATTATTAAGGTTTTTAATCATAGCTTGCTGTAGTGTTAAAGCAGTGTCTAATGTAGCATCTTCTTTAGCATCTCTTTTATTAGCTTCGTAAGCGTCTTTATGGATCATAAAATTATTTATTTGCGAAGCTGTATAACCTTTACCTTTAGATTCTTTTTCATATTGATCAGTGGTTTGAGTAGAAATAACTTGATTGCTTTGTGGTCCCATAGCCTCCGCAAAGTAATTAGCTAATCCTTCTCTAGCAGCGTCTTTCATGTTTTCAACAAATAAATCTCTATCTTCTTGAGTAATTTTATCATCACCTGTTAAATCACCATATTGCTTCATAAACATTTCATCAGATATATTTTTAATCTGTTTAACTGTATTCCAAGCAATATCTCCTTCTTGAAGATATTCTCCTTTACTGTTTCTTATGTAACCTCCTTTATATAGTTGATCCCAAGTTTTATCAAAACCTTGTCCGTTTATTTGAGTGTCAAGCCTGTTAGCATATTTAGTAAGTAAATCAGTTTTTATTTCCACTGGGTTGTATACTTTTTCTTTAGTATAAAACCATTTTCCATTTTTTAAATATTTCTTTTCTCTAGTTTCCGGTTGAAATAAATTACTTAATCCTATAGCTGGGTTTTTATCGTTCCATATTTTACCTAATTTATTTTGCAATAAATCTTCTTGTTGTATTTGAGTAAACCAAGCTTGACCTGCTTCATGTGCCTGAACGTCTGCTGTTAAATTTCTTTCACTATAGGTTTTGTCTTCACTACCTGTTAGATAATTATCATAATCTTCACCTTTATAAAAACCTTTTAAATTTATATTACCATTAGCATCATCTTCTAGTAAAAAATTAGTAAACTTTGAATTAGCTAAATCACTTTGAAAACCTAGTTTATTTATATCATTACCTCTAGTAAAAGCGCCTAACGATGTATCTTGATCGGCTGCTGCTTGATTCTCAGTTACAGCCACAGTAGCAGCATTACCCAAAGTCATCCAAGCACCTATAGCTTTTAAATTTCTTTTATCTTTCATTACTTGAGCATTATACGCTGCTCTAGCTTGTGGACTACCTTCAGCGCCATAAGCGGCTCTATACATCTCTTCTTGCTTCATCGATGCCTTTCTCACATATTCTTCTGCAGCTGCATTAAAAGCTTGACTACTAGATTTAGGTTGCTCATTAAAGTAATTTAAAAAATCTACATTACGAGCATTAGCGTCTTTTACTATTTGAGCTTCTCTTTTATTTTTTTCTTTTTGCATAGCGGCAAGCTTAGTCCCGAAGTCTTGTATAGCTTGAGCTCTTCTGTTATTCCTAGCGGCTGCTAGCCCTGCAATGTTTGGTATTTGATATGCCATGTTTTAATTTTTATAATAAACCTGCAGTATATGCATTACTCACGGATCCACCTACATTTTCTACAGTTCCTACTAAAGCGTCTTGAGCGGCTAAGCCATATTGTAATTCTAAGTTTTGTTGAAACTGTTGATCTTCTCTTATAATACCCATATCAACCATGTCTCTTCTTTCTTGTCTATCAAAAGCTGCAGCTTCTTCAGCTTCGGCTTGTAATTGTAAATTAAGTCTTTGCTGTTGAGCTTGTTGAGCTCCTTGCGCAGCTAGTTTTTGGTTAGCAACTTCTTGTTGTTGTATACTATTAGATATACCTTTCTTACTAGCTAACGCAGCTCTAGCTAATGCTGTCGCGCCACCAGCGCTCGCGCCTGTTGCTGCCATAGTGTCTAGTGACTGAGCTAAAGCTAAATCTGCCTGTTCAGCTTCAAATTCAGCAGCTCCAGTAGCTACACTTAAATTAGCAAATGGATTATTTACTTGAGCAGCTAAAGCTCTAATATCATCTGAATTATCAATGATCTCTTGTCTATTCTGTTGAAACGCTTTTAACTCTGCTTCTTTTTGAGCGGCTGCTTCTGCAGCTTTATTTTCTTTATTTTTACTAATGCCAAAATCTATAAGTCCAGCAACAATTGGTGCACCTATAATGGCTACGGCTACCATACTCATATTACTAATTTTAGTTTGTTAATTAATGTCATGTTATTTTGAGTTTTGGATGGTTGTAATCTTTTGAAGTTACATCGTTACATATTTCTTCAATATCTGTTTTTTCTGTAGGATGCACTGTATACCATTCCATATCTTCGTGTATCACTAAAAGTCTTTGAGTTCCAGGCTTTGTCATACCAAAGTAAGGAGCTTCTATATTTATTAAACCATCTTCAGATAATACAGTAGCTTTACCTTTTAAAACAAAGAAAGGATGTAAAACAGTATGTATAACACTCATGATTATAGAACCTTTATTCATTGTTATTTTTCGTATATACGTGCCTTCTCCAAAAAAGTGTTCTAAATCATTGCCGTTGTAAGTATCTATACTTGCGTTTTCAGCATAAGTTTCTCTAACGGCGGCGTTTTCCAGTTGAGCCATTTTAAAAGTAAGATCTGTCATTTTATCTCTAAAATCTTTCTTATTAAGATTACTCATCTGAACCATAAGTTCGTTTAAATCTTTCATATAATATAATTAAAATCCAGTAGAATTAACATATTCTGATCTTGTAGACCAAAGTTGTTTAGTTCCACCTAATTGTGTAGTGTCATCTGTTTTAAACTTAACAGTAGCTACAAAACCTCTTATACCTGTTATTTGATTACCAAATGATACTTCATTAGGCATTGCTACAGAGTTAGATATTATATTAGCTACATAAATATTTTCTTTTCTATTAAAGCCAGCATTTAAAGTTTGACCAGTAGTAGGATCTATATATTTTCCTTCTTCGTAACTCTTAACAGAAAGCGTTTGATCTTGATTTTCTACATATGTGCCAGCTGGTAATTTATTTGCGCCAGTAAAGTCTGATTTAAAAAACTCTACTTCCCAACCGCTACTACCTTCATATCCCACAGTTTTGAAGTTTTTTACTAAACTTGGCTGAACATTAAATACACATGTTATTGTAGAAGGATTAGATACTCCATAAAAAGTATTTCTAGTGTTAGCAACTTCTGAGTAATGTTTAAATAGCCCTACTTCTTGAGTACTAAAATATTTGTTTTTTACAGAGAACATTGTCTCTGGTTTGTAAGTATAAAAGCTAACCCATCCATTGACTTTGTCATCAAACGCTAAAGTTTGGAACTCTTCTGTTTTAGATTTTAATACTGGACTTTCTTGTAAAGACACAATATAATTTCTATTATGAACATCCCAAGCTCCTTTTACTTTGCCAGTTTCTGAATATTGAAATATTACACCTTTCGTGGCGAGATCAGTAGTAAATGGAGTTGAATAAAATATTTTTACAGAACTTGGTGCAGAAGAAATATCTACTTTTGTTATGTAACCATCTTCATTTCTTATTGTCATACCTGTAGAAGGAAGTGGCGTTATTCCTGTAAAATCACAAGTTAAAGTAATATCTCCAACGGCACCTCCAGAATCAACATCAATATTACCAACAGCTGGTATACTATAAGTTGTTCTAGTATTTTTTACTTTAGCAAGTTCATCTCTAAAATAATCTTCCATGCCATATGCACTAATCTCCGTTAAGCCATCATTAGATAGTCTTAGTATAGCATTTCTATTTTTATCAGAGAAATATTTTCTAAATCCATAATTAGCTAAAGACTCTGGATTTTTACTAATGCCATAAACACCTTTGTAAGGCACAAATTGTCCTATAACTGCAGCGCCTGATTGAGTTTGAGTACCACTTTCTGTAGTATATATAGTATCTTTGTCTATTAAAGCTCTACTAATTTTGTTCTCTTGAAAGACAATCATGTTTGTATCTTCCGCTAAAGTACGCTGTATTGATCCATTCTCAGGATCTAAGGACTTAGTAATGTCTGTTCCAGTAGAAAACACATTTGTGTTGTTAACGCCTGTTCTAGAGTTATATATACCAGAATAAATTAATGTGTTAAATCTGTTTTGCTGTAAAGGATTTGGATCATTTAAAAATGCTCTAACACCCGGGTCTATACTAACAGTGTTAAATCCACCTCTTATTCTTGATTCTTCTATATAAAAATTAGCATAAAAACTTTCTTGTCTATCGTTGCTAGTAGTCAAGTCAATACCTCCAGGCCAAGCTATACCAGGCCCAACCGCCATTTGTCTATTATTGTTAGCGTTAGGTCTACCATTGAGTGACTGACCATAAGTCTGCTTAATTAAATAAGTGTTATTAAAATCTACTTCTATTATTGCTGACATATTTATAATTTATGAGGCTACAGCATCGTCATTAGGTGGTGGAGCTGGTTGAGTGCTAGAAGAATCATCTCCTGTTTCTATTAAGATATTTAAGTCTCTTATAAGACCAGCGCAAGCTGTTTCATAATATATTTCTATATTAGACTTAGGCGGCTCTACTTCCATAACATTTAATCTAAGATCAGAGTTTATAAAACTAGTATTTACATAGGTAGGAACTACAACTGGAACACCTATTACTTCGCCATTTGTATTAAACTTAAATCCTATAGGATCTTGCTGCGCATTAACAAAACCAACACCAGTAAGTGGTGTGCTAGCAGCTAAGTCTAAAGCTTTTAAGTCTGTTAATTTACCAGAAAATATACCGGTAACAAAAGGATTACTTTTTGAAATAGTATTATTACCTACAAAAAACTGTTTAGTAAAAGTACCTGTATCACCAATATTAACCGTAGAAGAAACTCTTGGAAAAAGTTTAGTAGTATTTGTAGCAAAAAGCTGTTGATTTGGTTCTACTTCTCCTAAATCAGCTGGTATTTTATTTATATTATCTCCAAATAAACTAGCGTAAGATATAGATGTTCTAAATATACCTTGCTCGTTTAAAGTTCCTGTACTATCTTTTTGGTCTTTAAAACCTCCTGATATAACATTACCTAAATAAGTATTGTAATATTCTTGCTGTAGTTGCTTTATAACTACTTTATATGTGTAAAATCCTAAAGGATTTGCTTTACCAACTATATTATAAACGCTATTCAACGTTACATTAGCAGCGCTGTCTAACGTTATAGCAGCACTTGGTACAGCTGGATATTGAGGATACGTAATATTAACGCTTTTTATAGCATAATCATCTGCGCCTATTGTAATAATATCTCCCACTTCAGGATCTTGATCAAAATCTTTTATGCTAAGTGTAGTAGTAGAACCACTAGAAGTAGTACAAGTACCTGTATAATCACCTGGTTTATATAGCCCTGGATAACCACTTGCATAGCTTACACTATTAGGTATCACAGATTTAAATAAAACTTTAAGTGAATCACCAAACCAACTAGCAACTGGAGTTGTTGTAGCTCTTGCAGAAGAAAAATATGGATAAAATATTGTATCACTTCCGAATGTCCCACCAGAAAACGAAACATTGTTAGCGTCTGAGCTAGATAATATTACATCAGTTTGTCTTCCATATCTATCTGCTAATATTATACCAACTTGATATGTTCTATTTTGTTTTACACTAGCAGTAGGATGTTTAACTAATAAATTAGATCTTAGCTTTGGAATACCTCCAGTGTCTTCTTTAGGTAAATACTTTTTACTAATTTCTAATCTATAGTCTAAATTTTCAGGTGGCGTGTGTTTATTTAAAAAATTGCCATAAACAACTCTATTACCTGTTACAGACTGTGTTTTTGCTCTAATAGGTACTCTATCAAAAACTCTAACTAACTGCGCTTCTGTAATAGGCCTAAAAGGTTCTGTTGAGTCATATTCATATGATAAAGTAGTTGTTGAATTAGAGCTAATTCTAGTATCTGTATACGGTATAGTTTCTAATATTCTTACAGCTAGATTATCTGACTCTTTATAAAGTATATCTATTTCTTCTATTTTAAGTTTAGAATTTAATTGATTTACAGCAAATGGAAATTGTATATTTAAGTCAACTACGTTTACGCTATTTTCAAAAAATTCTACCACTGTACTTTTAGCAATATTCTCCCAACCTCTTTCTACATTTCCTTGATCTGAATTAGCATTACTTGTGTCCCAAAGTTGATTTTCATCTACTATATGTCCATTTTGTTTAGGCACAAAAGCTGGGCTAGTAAATGGAGCTATCAAAGAATATTCACCATCTTCAAATTTAAATCTATAACTAAACCTAACAAACTTATCTCTTAAATATTCTTTATCTCCAGCAAAATTAGACAAGTATTGTGAGTTAGCATCTGCAAAATAAACTAAAGCATTATAGTTTGTTGCTGGTGGTTTTACTTGAAAAGCTTCTTGTAGCTCTGTTAAAGAAGCGGAACACCTAACAGTAGCTGTATTATCTCCTAAAGTATAATTAGGAAGTTCTGTTATTATTATTTCTGATACAGTTCTACTGTTGAAAACACGCATACTAGGGTATAAGTTTCCAGACAAGTTACTTACAGTAAATTCTCTAATGCTACCACTAACCGTACTAGGTGATCCAGCTGTGCCAAATACTGTTTGTTCAGTAAATTTATCTGAAACGTTTTTAGAACCTGTTTCATATATAGTTAATGTAGTAGCGCTTGAATTAGTTTGAGCTAAGTTTTGATTTAGTGTAAAGCTGCTATTTGAATTAGATGTACTTTGTATAATGCATGGAGTAGTTGAATTATTTGTATTAGGCATTTCTACAAATTGACCTTGTCTTATTTTAGCATAGTCTGTGCTACTTACTACAAAAGGTCCCGCGCCTGTGAGTGTTCCTGATGTTACGGTTACAGTAAAACTATTTACTAAACTTATTGCATTGTAAGGATTATATTTTGCTACTGATATATTGTCTTCTGTAGTGTAATGAGTTGCATCAGCTAATGCTTTTTCAATATTTATTTTTCTAGGTTGATTTCTATCGTCAGTCCAAAATAATAAATCCTCAATTAAATCTATATTTATTATAGGGTGAGTAATAGAAAAATTTAAAAATCTGCCAGACACCAAAGTGTGAGTAGTGTTATTTACAAGATCTCTCATTACTATCATGTGAGTAGATCCTTTACCTGCGTAACCACTTAAGTTATCACTAGAGTTATCTAAATGATCAGTTATATAGAAAAAAGCTCTTTCTGATGTTTGATCTACATATTGGCCTATTACTTGTTTATTATCAGACGCAGAACTACTTGTTAAATTAACAATTAATTCATTGCCTAAAACATTTTCAACAGAACCTACATCATCACCTTCAGATCTACTCACGTTTATATTCTGAGCATCTCTATACTCGCCTTTACCTACTAATCTTTCGTCTAAGTCTTTATTCATCTTAGACTTGATGAATATATTTTTTGCTAACGCCATTTAATTAGTGTTTAATCCATTTAGACTTTCCTCTCATTACTTGAGTAAACTCTTCTAATTTAATATTACTTAATCTTATTTTAGCATTTCTTAATTTAGCAACTTTTTCTTTTTTGTATCTTTGAACTATATACTCAGGTACTTTAGGCTTAATGGAAGTTACAGCGTAAAGCATGTATGCATATAAAGCATCTTCGGCTAATTTAGGTATTTTAGTATCTTCATCACTATATAACCCATCAGAAATATATTCTAATATAATTAATCTATTTGCTAAATTGCTGCTAAATGCAAAAACATTTCTTCTTGGATCATAAGTAAACCAACCGTTTTTTTGACTAACTTCAGGTTCAGCACCGTACCTTTGGCCATATACGTTTTTATACCAAGCATTAGAATAAACATCAGCTTCTGTAAAGTTTTCACTGCCTGCTGATCCTGCTAAATTATTTTGATTGTTACTTCTCCATCTTTCGTTAATAACAGCTTGTGCTGACTCTATATTATTTTCAAACTCGTCTTGAGTAGGAATACCTTGATCATCTTGCACTAATGGAGCTGTAGGATTACTAGTTAATCTAGTATTATATATAATATGTTTAACGCCAGCTTGATCTACCCAAGAAAGCTGTACATAGTTTACATAGTCTTGCGGAGCTACAAGAGATAAATTATTAGGTATAGTTAACTCTTGAGCTTTAATACTTCTCAATGTGTCATAGCTAAACTCTTGTATGCCTCTCTTAGCATGATAAATTAAATCAGATCTTTTTACTCTAGGTAATACTTTATCAGTGCCAACGTAGTTTATCATAAAATTATTAACTACTTCACTTAAAGGCGTATATTGATAACCTCCATAATTACTCCATTTACTTGGATCAATAAGACCAACTTTTACTAATACAGTATTAGGTATTGCAACAGCTGTAGTTAAAACTAAAACTTGTGAAGCTACTCCATTTGTTATAGTAGTACTTAATGAAGTTGTTAAATTATAAGGCGTTTGACCGGTTTGCTCAACACCGTTTATATACACTTTGTAATTATTAACTGAAGTTTGCGTAGCACCAGTGTTAAAAACTAAAGGTGGAAGCGTCTGCGGCCAAGTAACGTTATTAGTGGTTGTACCGCTGCCTAATTGCTCAACTGAACCTTCGTAGTATTGTGCGTTAGTTTGTTGCCTTTGATTTCCTAATGTATGCATATTTTATCTTTTTTCGTTTGCTTCATCTTCAGCCAACTCTTTAGCTGCTACGTTAAATATTTGTGGATCTTTTATTATAACACCTGTGTATTTTAATATTTCCATTGTAACAGTATTTCTTTGTGAGTCATCTATTTCGTAATCAATACTACCTTGAGTTGTGTTAGTTTTAGTCATTAAGTCATCTGCTGTTATAGCTCTAGTAGTTATAGCATTATTTAATGATCCAAAAGAACCAGCAGCTAAAGTTAATGTATTTCCAACTGCATATCCAGTACTATTGTCTAAATTAGAAATAGTTATAGTAGTATTAGCATTTGACAATCCTACAGTTCCAGAACCTGCTACTGTTATATTTAGTAAACAGCCAGAACCTGAACCATTAGTTGTTGTAGCTATTCCGGTATATGTACCAGCAGTAGCTGATGTGCCAACTGCAAAAGAAGGCACAGTAAATGTTTTGTCTATAATAAGTTTATCAGTAGCAAAAGTTCTAGAGTCGTATATATATTGACCTAAACTACCTATATAGTATCCCCATCTTGGATCTACAGGTTTACGCATATAACTAAATTTCACATCATCAACAGATGTCGCGGCTGGAGGATTTGTTATCTGTGGATATACAGTTAACTTATTGTCTTTGAATGTTGCTACTGGAAATGTCTCACTTGGTTCAGTTAATGGAGACATTTTTAATTGTCTAAATTCTCTTTGACTAACTAATTGTATTCTTGGCGAACCTTTAACGCCGTTATAAAATGCAGTCCCAAATCTGTGTAAATCGGTTGGATAACCGTAGACATTGGAAGGAGTAGTGTTTGACGAAGCAGATTCATATTTTTCAAATATTTGATATTCGTCCCATATGTGCTCTATTCTGCTAGCGTATTCTTCACTTGTTTTAGGCATACGTAAATACTGATTATAATCTTCAAAAAAGTTTTCAAAAACTTCTAATTGAACTTGACTAGCTAAAAGATTATATTCGTATGGTGTTAAATAGCCTCTTTGCTCTTTATTCAAGATACTTAAAACTGTAGTATAAACAGTATTTACATTAATTCCCATATTTATATATATTAAAAAGGCGGCCGCATAGCCGCCTTAATTATAATCACTTGTTATTTTAATTTTTTCTGTATTGATTTATAAACTTCAATACCTTCATCTGTTTTTAACCAAGCTGCCATTGCTGAATATGGATTTTCTTCAAATGGTACTGTCATTAATTTTCTACCATTACTAGTCCATTTAAATACTCTGTTATCATCAGCTAAAGTAATAATATTAGCTTCAACTGCTTTGATAGCAAAGTTTCTTAATTCAACGTTTTCGTCTTCACAAAGATTTAAAAATAATCTAGGTTGCTGTTTAGCAAATATTAATAAATCTCTTTTTAATTCTTTAGAAGATAAATCGTTTACGCTTGATCCTTTTTCAACTCTTAATATAGCTTCTGCTTTATCAATATCCATTTCATATGCCATATTAGAAGCTGCAAGTTCTAATTCTAAAAAGTCAAAATGATCTTCTGCTTGAACAACCGCATCAAATTCTTTGAAAATAATACCATTATGTGGATGCTTAGATAAGAACTCTTGTAAGTTTCTTTTTTCTTTTGGAACAAGTAAATGTCCTTTTTCAAATACAATATGTGCTAAAGTTACATTTCCTTCTTGTTCATCTACAAATATGCTTTTGTGATTACTAGCATATCTCATTTCTCTTTCATAACCTTTATCTTCATCAAACCAAACCAAAGGGTATCTAGCAGAGTGTTTGCTAGGTAATGTGTGAGTTAAAGGCATTTTATTTTTTAAAAGATAGTAATTTCTATCTTTATACTCCCAACTATCTTTTCTAACTGGAGTCTTTTTTTCTTTTGTTTCCATAATATAATATAATATAATATTAAAAAGACCCCGCCGAAGCGGGATCTTAATAGTTGTTTTAATTAAGCGTCAGGCGCGTAAGTAACTTCTCCTACAACTTTTGACAATGAAACTAAAGGCGCAGGGCTTGAAGTTTCAGCTTGTTTTGTTACGGCTTCATTCAAAGCTGTAACATCAGCTTGTACAAAG
>TARA_R100000278_G_scaffold2309_1_pt1 | contig 13179 bp, 19 predicted proteins | sample TARA_R100000278 | Tara Oceans TARA_R100000278 (sample SAMEA2620755) | marine metagenome | biome: marine biome (ENVO:00000447); feature: deep chlorophyll maximum layer (ENVO:xxxxxxxx); material: "saline water (ENVO:00002010), including plankton (ENVO:xxxxxxxx)" | depth 66 m | reverse complement strand
TCCCCGGTAAAAACCATAGAAGAATCTAATACAATCCCGGACTCACCAAAATATTTTTTTAAATCAGTCATCTTTGATGATCTTGTCTATCCTTCCTGTCTCGGCCTGTTCGTTGGCCCAATCCAAATAATGTAAAACAAGTTCACCAAAAAAATCATTTCGATCTGCGGCTGCCCACTCATGTAACTCATATCCACCATTTCTTAAAGCCATCTGCACATATTTTTCTTTGCTGTTTCTGGCCGCATATTTAACTCCCTCTTTGTTAAGGAAGGCTTTTCTTTTTAGTCTTTCTCCTGACATCAAACTCTCCATACATTTTTTGCTGCAAGCAGCGTAATAAATATCTCTTGTTGGGGTATATAAGAGACCGCCAGCAATCCCCTTGCAGTAACTACAAAGCGATTGCCGGTTGTTTCTTAGAAAAAAATCAAGCCTAGAAAGGGATTTCGTCGTCTTGGATTCCGCCTGACGCATCCTTCTCACTTCCTTTTTCTTCATCTTTTGTTTCAGCCGGCTCGTCAGCTGAAACAGCTCTTTTCTCTATTGTGTCTTGGCCATCTACAAACTTAGGCAAAGCAGAATCTTCTTGCCCCCAGGTTTCGTCAGAGTTGTAAATGTTGACACTTACCTCAGGGTAGCCGTTTGCGTTATGTTTTACCGGGGCAGAAACAACAATGCCTTCTAACTCATCTGTGTTTTTTACAGAATCCAAACCAGCTGCAAAAAATAAAGACCTAAGTGAATTAGTTCCCATTTCGACTGCTTTTGGATTGTTATGTCTTACAGTAAAAGTAGCACTAGCAAACTGATTGGAAGGTAAAACTTTGAAAGTAATTCTTATACCTTTCCAACCGTCGTTGTTTTCTATTTCCATAGACTCGTAATACGTCATATTATAACGTCCCTCTTTTAAACCAAACTCATCAGTTGGCTCTCCAATATCAAAATCTGATATATCCATAATTATCTCCTATCCCAAATCGTAGCACTCATAGTCGTTTATATCGCGCGCTACTTCTTCCAGGATGCGTTGTGCTTCGTAGAGGTCTCTGTCTATGCCATGCGGTAACATTTCATTTAACAAAGGATCTTCTGCGTAAGCGTTTATTAAATTACTTGTGCGCTCACATAAGCGCTCAAGTCCCTCTATAGTTTTTTGTTTAGGCCTCGACATCTTTTTTGATGTTGTTGACCATAGCTTCCCGGACTGTATTCCAATCCATAGGTAATTCTTTTGGAAGGTCATACCTATTTTTTGCAAGACAGCCTGGGGCCTCTTCGGTAATCAAGATTCTGTCGCCGACAGTTTGTTTCGTTGATATACCTTTTGATCCTTGAACTTTAGCTGTGCCTATTTTGCGCGTTGCAAAAAAAACATTATCGCTCTGTTCCAGGATCAAAGCAGAAGCATGTCTGTTGAGTTTTATCTCATGGCGATCAAAAGGCGAGTCCATTGCAGGATCCTCAACTCTCTTGATTACGTTATGAGCAATAAACACGATAGACATACCGCGTTCCCGGAGTTGGTTTGTATAGGTCAAAAACTCACGCCAAACATTGACTGCCTCTGCGTAAGACCTCCCATAAGCAACCGACTCCATAGATTTATAATTATTATCTTTACAAACCTTAGGCCAAATGTACTGAATCTCAAATTGATCCAGGCTATCTAGCACATAAGTTTTGTAACCACCCAAATCATCTTCTGCCAACAAAGATTTAATATTGCTTATGATTTCGTCATAACCTGTCTTGTTTTCTTTAGGCAAATCAAAGTGATCCACCTCGATATTTACAAGACCATCTTCCGTTAGTTGTATGATTGGATTTGACATAGATGCAGCAAAGGTTGTTTTACCAACACCTCCTGATCCAAATATTACAAATCTAGGTGGCTTCTTCTTCGCCTTCTTTCTTATCTTCGATAGACTCATTGCTTTCTCCACTTTGTAACGCTTGCTCTAATTCAACCGACAGATTGTTCAACAAACTTTGGTTGTTCTGTGCAAGACTGTTAAATAATAACCTAACGAACTCCTGTATAAAAACATTTATATTCGTTAAGACCTTGTTTTCATTTTCCGATACAGATTGGATTATGTTGTTCATTGCAACTCGCTCTTGTATTGAGCGTGTTAACTCAGCAACTTTCTCTTTCTCCATATCTTCATCCCATACTAAAATGGGTGGCCCGTCATCTTTATCAATACGAATGACCGGCTTCTTTTCCTCGACATTATCTGTCATGGCGCCTCCATTGAGTTTAAGTTATAAGTTTGACAATCCTGTTTGTATAAACAGAATCGACAATGATCCCCAAAGACAAACTTTGGTTCTGATTCTAAGCAAGCATCAGCAGCCGGTTTTAAGTCCTGGAAGGCCCAATCAACCAAACTTTCAGGTGTAGTCTCATAGGATTTGACAGGGCCTTTTTTGTCCGAGCTGTAAGGCTGTACTATGGTTAGAATTACTTTTGCATTTTCATAAGGATATCTTTCTAAGATTCCTAGTGCATATATTCTCAGCTGCGTATTGTTAGCCTCAACGGGCCACGATCCGCTTTTTAAATCTATAATTTCAATCACGTCTTTAGTAATCAAAGCACAATCTAATGTACCCCAAAGGTTAGTGTTTATTTCTTCCAGGGTGACTTGCTCTTCTATGAGCTTTTTTGCTTTTAATTCTTTTTCTCTTTTCAATATGTAATCAACATATATTTCTGCACACTCCACCATTTCTTCATCAATATCAACATATATGTTGTCTTGTATTTTTGTTTCTCCTAAAAAATGATCTTTCAAGGTGCTATCTTCAAGCCTGTCTTTGAGCAAAGTCTCTGCCATCATGTGTATTATTGTTCCCTTTACTGCCGGGTAGCTTGTTTGGTAAGGCATGTCTTGTGACATTACAGGAGACGCTGGACATTTCATCCAGCGACTAGCTGCTGACGGAGACAGTAGCGCGTGTCTAGGCATCGGTCTCTATTATCTCCTGGTCAATGAATTTTTGGATGTCAGCCATAGAATAAAGTATTCTGCCACCTATTCTTCTATAAGTTGGCCCCATACCTTTACCTCTCCAATTTTCTAACGTCCTGGGCGACATGTTTAATATTTCAGCTACTTTCTTAGTAGTGACTAAATCATATTGCGTGTCCATTGGCATATCTACCTCCTTTTACTTTATAATACCCGTATTCACTTTATGGTGATTATTATGGGTAAACTACTGAAAGATTTTGATGACCCCATTGCGATTCGCAACAATAGAAAGCCTGTTTGGGTTAACAGACATTTAGTTGCGGATCTCAATAGATTAGCAAAATCTAAAAACAAAGATCCCTTACAGATAGCTGAATACATTTTATCTGTTGGGATCAATGGTTCAAGACAGTCTAAGGCAAACAGTATCATCTTTGATATTGATAACCTTTAGACTGAATTAATTCTTCTAAATGCTGGCCTACAAGCCTAGCTGACTCTACCGCTTCGTCTTTATGAATATGTGCGTATCTTGCTGTAGTCTTTTGATCCTTATGTCCTAACAAGTTTCCTACTTGAGCCAAAGGTAACTTCTGTAAACCAAAGGATGCGTATGTATGTCTCAAATCATGTAAACGCACATCCTCACAACCGACCGCTTTTTTAATTTTGTTCCAGGTATATCTAGGCGACTCGATAGAAAATATTTTATCGCGCGAGCGCGCTCTATTTTCTAGGAGAGTTTTTGCGCGCTCGCTTATATGTATGACTCTATCTTCCCCATATTGATCTGTTTTATGTTCTTTCAATACAAGCATGTTGCCTTGTAAATCGCTCCACTTAGCTTTTGCTATCTCACCGCATCTTGCCCCGGTAAGGAGTAACATCCAGATAAAATCAACGCCCTCTGCATGTCTCTTGTTGTTTTTAAGAGCGTCCAACTGTTTAGTTACTTGTAAGAATTGTTCTGCTGTCAAATAGTTTTTTCTTTTGACTTCTCTGTTTTTTGCTATGTGCGTTGCCGGGTTACTTTCTATCAAATCCAAAGTGATAGCCAGGTTAAACATAGACCTTAATAAAGTTAAAACTTTGTTAGCCTGGAATGGTGTTTCTTTAGATAAGTTGAGATGTAAGTGAGCTATATCACCTCTTTTTATAGCGCTTAACTCGCGCGCGCCGAGAGAAGGTTTAATATACCTATTAAATATCCTGGTTATTTCTTGCAAGGTCTTTACAGCTCTGCGCTCGCAGTCTTGCATATATATATCAAAAAGATTGTTTAAATTGTGCATGTTTTACTCCTAGAATGTACTTTTGCGTAGTTTAGGTTATTGCCATATTTAATTCAACTCTTTTATACATTGATAGAAAGAAGCTAAAGGTTCTGCCTTCTTCATAATATCGTCGTCAATAACCATTTGTGTTCTGCCTTCGTCAAAAGGCATAAATACAACATTTTGATATTCTTTTGAAAAAAAGGCATACAAATCCACTTGTCCGGGTTGAAAGTTTCTGTTTTTAGTGTGGCTGCCACGACGACAGTCAAATCGCCAATTAGGGTGTTTCTTTTCTCTTTTTGATTTTGTTTTGACCTGACATTTGTATAGAACATCTTCGTAGTCAAAAATTATGTCTGCCTCTGATCCATGAGGCACTACGACTACCGTATCAGACACCTCACATAGTATGCTTGCTACAAAGTATTCTCCACTTCGTCCAAGACGCTCTGTGACGCGGCCCATATCATTTACTGCATTATTGATCGTAAAATATTTTTATCTAACTCTTCTCTTGCTTGAGCTTCTTCATCAGTCAAAATACCAACCTGTCTTAAAGTTTGCGTTGTTGGTCTTACATTAGGCAATCTGTTTAGGCGACCTATCAAATTTGTTGTCTCGCCCATGATTCGCGGTGACTGCATAGCTAGAGTTGGTAAAAAAACCAAAGGATCGGTTAAAGATTGCGTCTCTCCAAGCAAACCTCTAAGACCTAACGCGCCTGCCCCCGTAAGTTGAGCTGACCCCACCACCTGAGCAATCCCTCTAGGCGTCAAAGACTGTAAAGATTGGCCTGCTAAAGAGGGCAATAATTCTGGATTTAATTTATTTAAAGCATCTAATCTAGCGCCATAATTTGTGTTGACGTTATTTCTCATTGTAGATTGTAATTTTTGTAAAGTAGTGCTTGCTTTGACATTTTTTCCTAATGACAATTCGCTTGCTAATTGCTTTTCTAAAGTGATTGCATCTTCGTATGATTTCATAACATCTGCGTATTCAGGAACTTCTTTTAAGATTCTTTCTTTTATTTTGTTTCTAATTTCTGTTACCACAACAGCCTCGTCTCCAGGTTTCAAACCTCTCGGATATTCAGCATCTATTCTTTTTTTCAACATATCCAAGCCTTTAGCATTATGTAGTCTTGGCTGTTCTTCAAACTCTTTAATAATTTTATAAATTTTTTGTTGCATTTTTTGACCCTTATTAGAAAGAGTAGTCATGCCTTCAAAACTATTTTTTACGGCAAATTCGTTAAGATCACGATTTACCTCTGAAAAATCTATTTTTTTATTTTCAAGTTGGAGCTGTGTTTTACCAGATTTAAACTTTCTTGTTTTATCTTTGCTCATTTCTTTAAGAGTTTTTGCTGCTTCTGTAACAACCTCTTCTGCTGGTACTTGTCCTCTTATGTTTTCTAAGAAACGTCTTTGCGCGTCTCCACCAGCTTTTCCAGCTTGATATGCTTGTCCTATAGCTTCTGCCCCCGCTCCGGTTGTCATTCCTACTATTGGTTTTGTCACTTTACCTACTGTTTCAACTAGAGGCTTTGTAACGCTTAAAGGGTCTGTAAATTTAGCTGCGGTTGACAGTTTTGAAGATAATGATGGAGCTTTTGCAGCCAGCATAGCTCCCCCGGTAAAAAGAGTTGAAACATCTGAAAAAACTCCAACAGGATCTTCCGCAAAAGATTTTTTTATGTTTTCTAGGCCACCATATCTATTGGCAAAATAATTACCAACCGATCTTGCTAGTTGTTCGTTGCCTTGTTCTCCAGGCCTCATTATATTTATTACACTACTTGCCAAACTGCCAACGCTTTTTGCGGTTGTTATAGGGTTAAGAATGGGTGTTATTATGTCTTTACCAAATTGCAAAGCGCTTGAAGGCACATTTTTAATCGCTTGACTTAAAACTTCCCCGCCACTCAAAGTTTCTGGATCGTCTTGTAAGATGCTTCTTAACTGTTCTTTTGACATGTATTTTACTCAGCTCTTTTAGATTCTTGAATGTATTTTTGTATTTGTAATTTTTGATCGGCAGAGCTTTTGTTGTAAAGGTCAACAAGCTCTTGATCGGATAAATTATCAAAGGTTTTATTATCAAGATTTTTGCTAATATCTGTAATTGCAGTTGAAAAATCAGTACGTCCTTGATAGCCAGATAACCCGTTATTTTCTCGCGCATAGTCAGCCATCCTTTTTTTCTCTTCTGCTAGAGCTTTAATTTCGTCCCTCAACCTTCTTATTCTTTTTGCGTTTTCTTCTTCACTTAACAAAGGGTTAAAGTTTGATCTAATAAGCCTCTCTGCTTCTCTTTCTGTAAATTGTGCGCCTAAAGTTTCTTTTAAACTTTGGAAAATAATAGACTCAATATCATTTCTCACCGCAACCGCTTTTTCTTGCCCGGTTAAAGTTAAAGCTAAATCTGGTAATGTACCTTGAAAAACCCCTGTAACATTTTCAGTTTCAAGCGTTTTCAAAACATCTTCTAATTTGTTTAAATTTGTTTCAACGGCAGCAAAACCTCCAGCAGCAAATTTACCTAAATCTTTTGCTACAGTTTTTTCAAACTCTTCACCAAAGGTTGATGCGCTGAACCCGTCTTGACCGCCTACATTAATAGTTGTTCCTGTTTTTTTAAGATTTAAAAAATCTGCAAACCCGCCTTCAAATCCTGTTTGTTTAGCAAACAAAAATTCTTGCACGGTTGTAGGCATATCCATTTCTTGTGCTTTTGTTTCTCTAGCCGCCCTTCTTTCTAAAGCTCTTTCTTGCATAACAGGTTCCCCTGCTAAAGCCTGTGGTGAAAAAGCATCGCTAATCATTAACAACAGCTCCCCGATTCCTCTGTTTCTTGCGTCTTGAAACTGTTGTATTTGTCTTGGATCTGTTAATTGTTGTCCCGGTTGTAGTTGCATGTTTGGATCAAAACCAAAAGATCTGGCCAAGCCTAGTCCTGGCGCTTTGAGTTTTGTCCCCGGAACTCTTGATGGTTTGGGCATTGGCTGTGGCATACCTCTACCTTGCATACCCATTATGTTTTACCTCCACCCATACCCATACCGCCTTTTCCTCCTGTGGCCGCTGGGACAGCTGTGCTTGCAGTTGCGCCGATTGCTGGCAATAATCCACCAGACATAGCGCCACCGAGCAAACTAGCTCCGGTTCTTAAAATATCTCCAATACCTGCTGTTTGTCTTTGCGTTGTAGTTTCTCCAATTACGCTAGTTGGAACACCCATTGCACCTTGCTGAAATAATCCAAAACGCATCAATGGATCTGCTTGCTCTCTGTCAAACTCAGCTCTTTGTGCGTCTAATATTGCTTGGTTGAGAGCTTGTTGTCCTGCCCCGGATGTTAATAAATTAGATAAATTAATTCCTTGTAGATTAGCTACGTCACCTATTAAATTTCTTTGTAAACCTCTTGTTCTATTTAAAAAATCACCAAACTGTCCACCGTAAGCCTGGTCTAAATCTGCTTGTGCTAAAGCTCTTTGCTGTTCCTGTTGCGATGCCAGCAAGTTAGCTTGTTGCAATCTATCAACATCAGATAATGCTGCTTGTTGCGCTGTGTCAAAACCTTGCTGTCTAAGACCTGTAATGGTTCTTAGGGCCTCTTCTTCAAAAGGCCTGGTAGCCTCACCTTCTAATATTGCTGATCTTGAGCCGCCAAAAGCTCCAGCGTTTATTGCTCTATCTTGCGCTCTTTGTACTGCCTGGTCTCTTCTTCTATCAATATCTACTAAAGACGCATCTATCACCGCTTGCTGGAAAGGGTTTTGATATGCGCTCATATCTGTATCTAAAAGAGACGCCGCCAGGGGAGAAGCAACGTCTCCTATTTGAGTACCACCCAAATTTTGAAATAAACCTATGTCTTGGCCTGCTTGACTTGCAAGATTCATATATAAGTTGGCTGGATTAAAGCCAGCGGTTTGATTAGCCAAATTTCTAATATCTGCCTGCCCTTGTATTTGATCCGGGGAAAAGCCTGCTACCATTTGCCCTGTGTAGGGCGTAAACGGCGTGTCAGCAAGAGCGCGGCCTCGATCGACCATTTCTTTATATGCCGTTTCTAAATATTCAGGGACGTCTGCTGTTGTCTGTGTTTTTGTTGAACCTTTTGCCATTTATAAATCCTTTCTTAAAACGTATTCTTTTTCAAAACCTAAATGTTTTAATTTTCTATGCCAGCCGCGACGCCCTCCACAATACAATCTCTTAACACCCATTTGCTTTGCTACAGCTGCAATATGTTTATACATTTCTTCGAGTTCTTCGTATTTACCTCCGCAAAACAATAAATTCATGCCGTTATGCTGTGGATATACCAAAAACTCTGTAATCATCGCTGATTCCTTTCCGGGCCATAATAAAAAATGCCCCATGCGAATTTTATCTTCTATATCGTCTATTGTATAGGCGTCTTGGTGTTTAGCTGCGCGCTCAATATAAGGTTTACACCTTATCCACTCAACTTCCCAATCAAGTAACCTGTTCTGTGCTGATTGTTCCATTGTCTGCAACTCTAAGTTTATATTTTGTTCCATTTGGACTTATCAATACTATTTCTGTTTTTTCTACTGTTCTTGACGTTGAGCTTGCATTTGTAACAGCGGCTCCATCTACCTCTATTCTTTCGCCTTTTTTAACATTTAGACCGTCTCTATATTCAACTTCTGACACAAAGTAGTCCATAAAACTTGAATCATATTCTTGTTGCACGGGTTTAGTGAAAGCTCTTCTGCTCACTATCTTTTACCCCTAGATTTAGTTTCTACTCTTATATCTCCTACTTGAAAGTCTTGAGTTGTTGATCCTTCTACTTTCATTTGTACTTGCCTAGCGGAGAACCTGGCATCTACATAACCGTCGTTTTCAAAAGTAAAACTGCCAAAATCTGTTTCTGATCCTAAAGGAGTAAATCTGCCTTTAAAAGATAAAGTAGTTCCTGGCAATGTTGATGTTTCTTCGTCCGGGATTATTTGATTTATTTGTGCAACTTTATCACCGTTACCTATTTCCAATGGGCCTGTCTGACAGAATGGTTTTGTTGTACCTAAATCTTGTGAACCTTCTAAAAAGCCTTTGTCTTGCTCAAAAATATTACCGGTGCTATCTCCAGAAATAGGAAAATCAAACACGCCCTGGTCAATCCAACAAGATCGATCCAGGCTACCTACGCTCCACACGTTGTCTTTGTAATTCCAAATAACATATTTGTTTGGTGTTTGTGATGTGCCAGATGGGAAGAACCACCACACTTCATTGAACTTACTGTTGTGTCCACCGCAAGACGCTTTTCTATATGTGTAATTTAGATTGTCATATATGTAATCATGCACATCTGATTTTATTTCTTTTACCGACCCGTCAAACACAAAGAATGAGTTTTCACCAAACCATGTCAAAAAGTTTCCTACACCAACAATAGTTCTGGCGCTGATTGCTTGACAATTTACACCTGCGCTTTGTATGCCATAAATAAAAGGAGATCCAGAATAATAAATTCTGTCTATACCTATATCAGTAAACACAACAACGTCTGTCTGCCATTTAACGGCATAAAAAGCATTACCACCTGTAACTACCTGCAAATCTCCGGCAGAGTTTGTGGCCGAAGCCGCCCAGGTGTTGTTATCTTCTCTATCAGACCAGGCAACTTTTCTTGGGTCTCCGCCAGATCCTATAGCAAAAACGTGTCTTTCATTTGTGACAATAACTGCTTCGTTGTTTACAGGCGCGTTTGATAAAACTGTCGCTACAGTTGTGGGAGAGCTTGGCTGCCATCTGTATATTTTTCCGTCGCTTGCAGAGCAAAATAAAAGATCTTCACCCCAATTCGCAAAACTAAATGATTTTGTATCAAAACTTAAAGTTGATTCTCCATCACCAGAACCAGACCTAGCAACTCCATACGCTTCTCTTCCATAATTACCAGCACCCCAACCTAAAACATCGGCCGCCTCATCTGTAGAGAAACCAGAATAAGCCAGGCTTATACCTGTGCCTCCTTGCCCGGTGTCACTACTATTAGCCGTGACAGTTGCTTGAGTTGTGTCTTTAGCTGTAAATGTAAAAGTGTTTGCGTCCGGGACAGATACAATTTTATACACTTGATTTAAAACTGTTGCAGTTATGTTGCCGCCTAAACTTGACGCTCCTGATATTGTGACAAAATCATCAACAGCTGCGCCATGCCCGGTGTTAGTTACGGTTATTGTTGACGAACCATTAGAGGCCGCAAAAACATTACTCAAGCCTGTATTTGTTGTTCTTAAAGGAGTGACGTCGTATAAAGCATCTTGATAAAGAACATAAACTCTTTGTCTTGTTCCTATAGCTAATACTTGGTCGCCGCTATTATCTTTGTAGGCATACATGCCAATAGGTGTACCTGTCAAAGGTACATCCCTAAGTTTATCCCAACCACCGATAGGTTTAAGATAGCCGTTTTCAAAACGCACTAAATCACCATCTACCCATCTGCCTTTGTTTGAGTAGTCTGTTCCGTTTTTTACTATTCCTGCTGGGGGTGTTATTTGTACCAGGGCCATGATTTAACCTCTAGGCTGTTCTAACAAACATATATACTCTGTAATGTTTTTGTTCTGTATTTACTGTTGTTGTTCCCGTACCAAATACTGTAATAGTTGTAGAAGATGCGTTTGCCGTGTAGTAGTCGTTTGTATCTGGATCGCCGCTAAAGTCAACTGCATTACCAGAAGAGTTGAATGAACCGCTTCTGTGACCAGAACTGCTAGAAGCCATATCAATACCTTTAGATGCACTAGACCTTGTGCCGTCATACCATTGGTGAACGTGTGCGTGACTACCGCTAGAAGTTACGCCTATAGAAACTGTTTTGGTAGAAGTTCCTTGATTACCTGGACTGCCGCTTTCAATAGATTGTAAAACTCTGCCCTCTCCTATTGCTGACCAAGTTCCACCAAAAAGAGACGATGGATTTGTGCTTGATGTAGATACATAAACAGCGCCTACAGGATAAACTTTTAAAAATATATTTGTTCCACTAATGCTTACACTTGAAAAATTACCCGTGCTTGCTGAGCTTGCGCCAACAGTTGTACCGTCTATCGCACCGCCGTTAATGTCTGCTGACGAAGTTGATAAAGAGCTTAATGTAGCTGCCCCGGAACTGCTAATTGTACTAAAGGCCCCTGTGCTTGCTGAGCTGGCCCCGATGGGCGTCCCGTCTATAGCTCCTCCGTCAATGTTTACAGAGGATGACGATAAAGCAGTTGCAGTCAAAGAACTTATTGTTATTGATGCAATAGTTCCGCCTTCTACTTTGTCACCAGATATTTGATTATCGGCTAGTGTCAATGTTCCAGCAGAAACATCCAGAGTTTTTCCAGATCCTACTTTAAGACCTACAGAAGTTCCTGTTCCGGCTCCTGCAAAGATAGCATCAACGGCATCTAAATCATCGTTAATAAGGCCACCCCAAACATTAGAAGATCCTCCAACGCTAGGTTTTGATAGGTTTAAGTTTGTAGTAAACGTAACTGACATGGTTATTAATTATAAACTATACAGGCAGTTCTTGAGAATGAATTATTCGCCTGTTTGAATATCTGCATCCATCATATCTTGATATGCTTTTTTTACTTCATCAGTCCATGTGGCGTTTGCTATGGCTTGCACTTTTGCATCTTCACCAGATATATCTGCATCTTTCCATGTATCGCCATCTCTAACACTAGGAACTACGCTATGCCTGTGTAAAGACCTGTTTATTTCTACACCATCTTCTTTTAATACTGTTGCTGTTCTAACAGATATTATTGAATTTTCGGAAACTTCAATCTTATCTACTATTATCTCTTTTGTAATTGCCATAATTTTACCTCTAATCTGTGTAATACCATCCTGTTATTAACAAAGCTGTTACGCTTCCATTTTGATTTGGTTCTCTAGCATACATGGTTGCGTTAGTAACTGCACCAGAAGTACCGTCAACTTCGTGGAAATAAATAAATGCTGGATCGGCGTTTCTATGAACATGGGGTCTAAAATCTTGAGTATTCATAGAGCCAGAGTAACCTATTGCACCAACAGGATAAGTCTCATTTGTCACCGAACTTGTGTTGAAAGGTAGAGAAATTCTGAAATTACTGCTGTTGTTTACAAAAGATAAAAGTAAATAAGTGTAATAATAAACAACATTACCTATCTTTGTATATTTAGAACTATAGTTTGTATTTATAGTGCCACCATTAGGAAGCGTTGGTGTCCATGTGCCTTCTTCATAATCGTTCAGAGCATTTGCGGCTGCTGAATCTGTGCCAAACTTTAAACCATCCGTATCTAATCTTAAATTTTGAGTATAGCTTTCTGACCCTAAAGCACCTGTATGAGAGTAAAAAAGCATGATGCCGCCAGCATGATTACCTATACTTATACCGCCATTCCCTGTAGTGCTTACCATCTGTAAATAATTATCCATGCCACCTGTAACGACTGCTCTTGTGTTGCCACCACCTACAGTTGTTGTGCCTACAGATATTCTTGATGCAAGACCTAAATTTTCATTTGTATCGATAGTCAATGCAGTCGCATTGCCATTATCGACAATACTTGGTGTGCTTGATAACTCTGCTGGTACTTTAGTTGTCATATTAACCTATAGTTTTAGTAACCGATGTTGGTGTAATTTGTTCAGCTATCTGAGCATCAAGACCAGCTTTCATTTCAGTAACTTTATCAGCTCCTAAAGCTGCTTCAACCCAACCTTGTACATCGCTTGCTGTTAAGTCTGCAAAGGCTTTGAAGCTAGATAAATCAGAAACATCTAAAGGCTGACTGCCATAGACACTTGCAGTTTGCGGATTACCGTCTACATCGTTATTAGCATCGTCAGTAGCTGTTAGTCGCCAATGGACGTTGTGAA
>TARA_R100000278_G_scaffold61752_1_pt1 | contig 13271 bp, 8 predicted proteins | sample TARA_R100000278 | Tara Oceans TARA_R100000278 (sample SAMEA2620755) | marine metagenome | biome: marine biome (ENVO:00000447); feature: deep chlorophyll maximum layer (ENVO:xxxxxxxx); material: "saline water (ENVO:00002010), including plankton (ENVO:xxxxxxxx)" | depth 66 m | reverse complement strand
TAACTCTACAATCAACATTTCTATTTCTTTTAATCTTTCCTGACATGAAAAGGCTTTTGCTTTAAACATATTCGCAGCCTGTATTGCTTTTTCATATTCAGAAATAGCTTCTTGATTTTCTTTAATTAATTGTTCTTTTCTTTGTTGTAAATCCATTATAAGTTAGGGTCTGTTGGGTATTGTGTCATATTTGGTGTAACTTCGCCATCTTTTTCTGTTGTTCCATATAAAGTAACTAAAGCTGCTGTATCTGCACAGTTTTCGATTTCAGTTTTGCGTGTTGTATAAGCTGTGCGTATTCCGTCACGATAAGTAATCACCGCTGAATCCATTGCTGTACCTTTTTCAGCCTTTCTTACAACTTGCCAATCATATTTATTTAATAAACTTTTAGCAATTTGTTTTTCTTGTGCCTTTAATAAAGATTTGACACCTAAAATAACAACCTGATCTCCATTTTCATCTAATACTGGGTCACCATTTTCATCTGTTGCGTTTGTATCTGTTAAAGTTTTTGCTGACCCATCACCATTATAAAAACGTGAATCATATACTTTTGAATCTTCAACCTCAGTAATTCCCAAAGCAGTTTTTTCTTCTGCTGTTGATAATCTTAACCAGTTTGCAGGGTAATTAACAGCATCTTCTCCTGTTCCAACTGTAAAGGGAACATCAACTGCTAATGGATTTCCGTTTAATTTAAAAGCCATAATTACATATTACACTGCCCTTGAATTTTTGAAAGGTGACTCTGCAAATGCTATATAAAATATAGTATTTGTATTTACATAACTTAGACTATCTCTTATTTTAAAACCACTTGATAAAAAATCTATTCCTGTACCATTTCCAAAAGTATTTTCTGTTTCATTTGTATTAGCGTACAAACTAGAAGAAGGGCCATTTGGGTTAAATGTTCTTCTAGTGCTGTCTAACATAAGCCAATAAGCACCTGATTCACCATCTATATGTTTTAACAAAAGCCATGCTGGTTTAAACCCTAAATTCACGACAACACCATTAGCGTTTGAATTACCCTCGAAAGTTCCAACCTTGCTAAAATTTGTAACTGAACTAAAACAATAAGCTAAATATGTACTGGTATTACCATTAACATCTGCATTGTCTCCTATTGTAAAAACTGTTGATGTCGGGTCAGTACTGTTAAATAGATTATTCGCATCATTTATACCTCCGGTTGAATTTAATTTTAAAGAATGACCCGCATTGCCACTAGGCAAGACCGGCCCGATATTCATTCTCCAATCATCAGAAGCATTAATTCTTTTTACCAAAACTGCGTCTGGGGCTACTCCTAATCCATGCCCTACTGTAGCTCCGGCAGAGCCGTTGCCTGTATAAAAGGCCAATGAAAACCCAGATATGGCACTGGCTCTGACTTGTGAACTAATTGTACCATTTGAATTTGTTGCGGTAGAACCACCGGCAAACCAGTTCCATGCGACATAAGTTTGACCACTGGCATTATTAAGTTGGTAAGCTGAATCCGCATTTGCGTCATTAGACCCTTTTCCTAAAGTAAAGCCATTTGAATCAAATGACTCAAACCCACCGGCAGATTGAGCAGCCGGCGCTCGACTAGAAGTAGAATCTAAATCGCCTACATTACCATTTCCAGTTGAATTGTCTGAAGTTCCTCTAATAGAATCTACAAGAGAATGTTGAGCAGCGGAAGAGGTTCTTTTCTTTATCCAAACAAAATCAGGCTGAAATTGTAATCCAGTAATAGCTCTATTGTTTGTACTATTACCTGTCCAAGTCAAAACATCAAAATAAACATTTGGTAGTAATATTGATGGGTCAGGTAAATTTGCTGAACATAAAGCAAAAAATCCAGTTGGCGGTGCGTAGTAGAAATCTCCATGCCCGTTACCATCTGTGTTGCCTTGTGCGGTAACAGAATTACTAAAACTTGAGTCTTGGCCAAAATTAAACTGGTTAACGTTGCTAGTCATTAAGTCCATTACTGGCAGCCAAGTTTCGGCAATATCACTAAATTTTGGCGTTGAATCCCCTGCCGGATTTCCTGAAAATAAATATGTATTATTTACTCCAACCCAAATTTTATTTGCTTTCACTGCAATCTGTATGATGTCACCAACACTTAATCCACCGGCACCTGTAGTCTCTCCATCAACACTAGAATTGTGTATAAATACGCCATCACCATTACGCAAAACCCAAGAGTCATTATTTGCACCTCTAGCGTCTGTAGTTTGCCAATCGGTTGAAGCATATCCAATACCAACAAAATTTCTGTTTGCCGTATTACCTGAAATTATTCTGCACTCAAAGTAATATCCAGTGGTGTCATCATGTCTGATGCCAAAAGTTCCAGCAATACTGCGATTGCTACTACCACCTGTATATCTTAAGCCAGCTTCGCTTAAAGTACTGCTACCAAAAAGAGCGCCAGCGTCAGTAATTGAACTTAAAGTACAAAAATTATTTGTTGGGCTATCTTTTACAGCATCACCGGTTCCGAAATTTGATAATGTAAAGTTATTGCTGTTACCAGATGAATCTTTGCCTAAAGTGGTTGCACTTGTACCTGAATTGTCCGCAAACTTTAAATTAAAGCCATTCGTTCCAAAAGTTAATCCTGATGTATCTTTAGGAATCCATTGCCCTGTCGTTGCGTCTGTTTCTGCAAAAGATGACTGGTCAAGAAATTGTCCATCACAAAAATTAATTTCTGCTAAATACCCATCAAAAAAATCAGTTGTATTATTTGCTCCTATAAAATTATCTACACTACTTCTAAAGAATGAAACAGAATAATTCTGTGATGGATTTGTCGAACTTGAAAAATCTGTTACCCTTGTTCCATTGACATATATTTTAACCCTATCATCTGCTGTGCTATCTGTGGTATCGATTGCTAATACTATATGAAACCAAGCACTTGGGTCTCTAAATTTTTGAGTAGTTATTTTTTGTATATCTGTAGAACCACTTCCAGAGTCTCTGTCTGTATATTGCAATTCATCAGTATTTGTAAATTGTAATCTGCTTTCAATAAATCCTGAAGATGTTGTGGCAAATATTGATTGAAATGAACCAAGATGCGATCTTTTTACCCAAACAGAAACAGTTTTTGTTGTATTACTGGTATTTGTACCAAAAGTTCTTGTTAACTTAGTGCTACTGCCATCATCAAACCTTAAACTGCGATCTACAGTAAAAGCAGTATCAGAAACGCCTGAAGCACCTATTCTTATTGGGTCAAAAAATGGCATTATTTAACGTCCAAAGAAACTGCACAATGGATTACGTTACTAGATAAAATCACATAGTCTATTCGATCTACTGCGGCTGCGGCTGTAGATAAAGTCGGTGCTGTACCGCCTACAAATTTAAAAGCACTGTTGAATGAAGCTGTCCTTGACCCTGTGCCATCTTGAGTTATAAATATTGAACCAGCTTGACCTACAACCTGATTAGAAGGTGCGGCAAAGGTTCTATTTCCTCCTAGCGTTACTGAATGATGACTAGCTGTTGCCATATCTATTGTTATTGTTGCTCCATCAGAAAGGGCTGTGATATTAGCTTCTACACCCCCAGTAATTTTTAATCCTCCCGAAGCTGTCCGTAATTTTTCATTTCCATCATGGAAAATAAGAACTGAAGCATCATCATTGCAATGTATAAAATCTTCGCTTCCATCACCCTTTTGAATTTTAATATCATCAGAACCCCTTATTAATAAATCACCTGTGCCAGTATCTTCAATAATAGAATTATTGCCGTCATGTCTAATGACCATGTCACCATTGTTTCCGAAAGCAGCTTTAGCATCATCAGCAAAAAGCAACTCATTACTTGATTTATCAAAAACTATATTTGCACTATCTCCTGTAAAAGTCATATCTCCACTAAGGGTCAAACCTGTAAGAGTTCCAAGAGAAGTTATGTTAGTTTGAGCCGCACCTGTAACTGTTGCCGCAGTACCAGAGGCATTTCCTGTAACATTTCCTGTTAAATTACCAACAAAAACTGTAGCTGTAACTGTTCCTGTGCTTGGGTTATAAGTAAAGTCACCATCAGATTCTAGTCCAACATTTCCAGTAGCAGAGGCATCTTCAATAAATGGAATTAAGTTATTTTCGTTAGTTGATTCATTATCAGCAACAGAAACATGATTTGCATTTGTCGCTGTCGTAACTGTCGTTCCAGCAATAACAGTTGCTAATGCCACCCCTGCCACAGTAATCGCATCAGCTTCGAGAGTTCCGTCAAAGTCTCCGTCAACAGCATCAATATTACCTACAAAGGTTGTTGCCGTTACATTTCCTGTAACTGTCAAACCAGAAGAACTAAAACTTCCTCTTGTAGTTCCTCCGCAAGTAATATCTAAAGTATCGGCTGCACTTGAAAAAATCCCAGTGTTTAAATCGTCACGAAATCCTAGTGCGGGAGCGGAATTTGACCCGTCTTCAAGGGTTAAAGTTCCGTCAAGTTGTAATAAAGTAACCCACCCATCGTTTGAGCTATTTCTTATTTTTAAAACGCCGTCATTAGTGTCCGCCCACCATTGGTAAGCGTATTTTGTAGAAGGTTCAGATGATGATGAATTATTACTTACAATCGCAGCTAACGCATTATTAAGGTCTGAACGGAAATTCGCGCCTGTGGCATTATCTAGTACATAGTCGTGAGTTGCCATTGCCTACATATTTTTATTTAAGGTTATCACAATTTAAGACTGCCGACCAAAACCAACAGCAGTATATTTAAAATTCCTATTAACAAAACTAGAACCATTTTTAATATCTATTGAAAAGCCTGTTGAACTAATAGATGACAAGGAAAAGAAATCGCCAGATTGTGCATTTTCAATAACAATTCCAATAGTAGGTAAAGCAGAACCAGCAGATACAGAAGTATTAGCAGCCCCCGTGAAAAACGGGTGTAAAAATGACACTGCTTTTGTTGAAGTACCAGACGCAATGACAGAATTTACAGTCTCAACTCTTCTTTCAAGTGTTGCTGTATATCCTAATTCTTTTATTAATATAGTTTGTGCAGGGTCAGAGCTTGAAAGTTCCGCTTTAAATTTAAACGCTCTACCTCTATGAGTGCCGTTTGCAAATGTATTAAATGCACTAAATTCAGCTCCTAAAGTACAATTACCGCTTGCTGTGTCAGATGATGAAGAGGTTACAGTGAAGGTATCATCAGCAGCCGTTACGATTGTATATACTCCATTAGCGGAAGCTGTTGAACCTGTTGTAAAAGTAATATCAATTAATGACCCAACAGAAAAGCCATGATTAGATTTAGTGATAGTTATTGTTAATGCAGATTGTGAATACGTCGCTGATGTTGTGGCAGTCGGGTCGCTTGTCGTAGTAGAAACTAATATTTTTGCATTGGTATCAAAAGCGGTTTGAGCATCTATATCTGTCCATAGGTCGATCAAAGCAGTTCTTGAATCTATCAAATCATTTGCATAAAAAGATTCTGTCACAAAATGTCTGCTTAACCTCAAATCCATTGTGCTTCCTAAATCAAGAATATTTGCAAATTCATAAGAGCCACTCGAAGCAATATCTCCAAGAAAATCAATAGATGGAATTGTATCTATTAAACTTGTAACGCTATCAATTAAAGTATCCGAAGCTAAAGTTAATCCGTTTAAAGTTGCATCAAAAAATGTAGAGTTTTTTGTACCAGTAAAAGGCGGACTGTCAGTATCTTCTCTGTCATTTAAAACTGTAAGTTTAGGAAAAGCATCTGGGGAGCTAATGATAACAGAAGTTTCACCGGCACTTAGACGTCCGCCGTCATCACGGAATTTAAGAATTACTTCCCCGTCAATAGCTGGTATAAGCGTTTCACTGACATTTCCAGCCAAAGCAGGGATTAAATCAACAGAATTTGTAAAGGTTCCGGTGCCATCTGTAAGATTTGAATGTCTAACTACTACGTTGCCACCATGAAGTACGTCCACATCTGTAGATTGCGTAAATCTAAGTCTTACAAACTGATCGTTAACAGGTTCTAATACTAAATTTTGTACATCTGCTGGTAAAGCTGTTTTTCCTACTGTATTAACTGTGACAGTAGATGGTTGTCTACTTGGCTGACCAAGTGCATTATAACTAAAAACCCTAATTTCATAAGTACCAATGTCTGTTTCAAAAATCGTAAAATCTGATCTTTCTATTCTTTGTGTAATAAAATTTTCTTCATTAAATCTATATTGAATTTGGTATTCTGTAACACCCTGAATCGCTTGCCATTGAATAAATAATTTTGAAACGGCTCTGTTGTTAATAACAACAATTTGCTCAGTTGCCTGTAAATTACTAGGCGGGGGTTTGATTTGAGTAAGTGTTGTAATTGTTTTTGTTGCTAATGTCGAACCATCTTCAACAAAGCTGTATTTTGAAGGATTATGAGCAACAGCTTGTATTTCATATTCAGTAAGGTTTACTTCTTTAACAGAAAAAATTTTAAAAGTTTGCAAAGATAAACTTGAATTTTCTATAACCCATACAGTGTTTACATTTGGTGTTTGTGAAAAAGCTTCAGTGACAGTGACAACATTACCGCCACTTCCTATTGTTACGATTACATTTCCACTAGCAGAATCAGAACTGGCAGATGTAACAGTAAATGTATCATCACCATCTTCTGAAACAACTGTATATTTGCCATTAGCAGATGATGTGCCGCCGCTTGTGAAATTTAAATCAACACTTTCTCCAACATTCAAGCCATGATTATTCAACGTAACTGTTATGGTTGTTGAGCTTTGGCTGTATGTACCAGATTCACTCCCAGCAAGCGTTACATTCACATTGCCACTAGCTGAATCAGAAACAGTTGAAGTAACAGTAAAATTGTCATCACCATCTTCAGTTGCAATAGTGTAAAGGCCATCGGGTGATGCCGTACCCCCTGAAGTGAAGTTTAAAGTTACTACATCACCAACATTAAAGTCATGGTTGTTTAAATTTATTGAAATAGTAGTGCCGCCTGATTGTGTATAAGTGCCAGAGGTGATGCCAGCAGTTGCAATAGATTTTGTTTCTATCGTTCCATCTGGCAAAACTACAGATAATGTTGCACTATTCGATGCGGTTAAATCTGTTGAATTTGCATCATCAACTGTAATTCTTTTTGTTGTAGCTCTTTTTACCCTTCCACCTCTTCTAACACCGGCTTTTAATGGGTCTTGTATGTTTATAACAGTTCCAACTCTAACAATAGACCCTGATTCGATACTTGTTTTAAATGTACATATTTCAGCTTCATTTGATTGTGTGTACAAAAACCATTTTCCGAGTCTGGCAGCTTGCCCTCTTGAAGTTGTTGCAAACCCTCTAAGATTTTTTACAACAACACCATATTTAGCCTGTAAAGCAGTATCTTCTACAGTTTCATAATCTACTTGTTGTGTATCATTATCAAAATATGAAACATTAACGACTGTTGCTTTTGTTGATTTACTAGGGTTTGAATATGTAAAACCCTCTTCCGTCACATTACTTAGGTTATAAATATAACTAGGGTCTGTAGGTCGATCTTGCGTTATCGAAATGGAACCAGCAGTATAAAACGGCATTACCCGCATTACTGAGGACAAAGAATTTATTAGATCATAAGCTTGACGCTGTGAGTTAAGAACTACGTTTGTTGAGAACCTTGCCTCCGTATTTCCTGTCCCTGTCATATCATCAACTTGTTCAGAACAATAAACTGAAGCAGAATAAAAACTGAAAACATCTAATTGACTTGTATCAATATGATCTCCTAAACCTTTAGATGTTGTTAATAAATCATATAAAACCCAAGCAGGGTCATTAGAGTATTCTTTTGTAGATTTTAAACTTCCATTGAAAGTTCCAGAATATGAAATAGAACCATCAGACCTAACAGTTCCATTATGAGGAATTTTTATTAAAGTTCCTCTTACCCTATACTTTCTTGTTGGTATGCGAGGAAAACTTTCTGCATCAAAACGCAAGGCCACTACTGCGGAATTTGCAAAAGTGTTTGTTTGTTCTATGATTTCTGTAAAAGATGACCATTGAAAAGCATCTACTAAGTTTGAATCCGTACTGTCATCTGTTACTCTGTTGACTCTTATTGTTACAGGAAAGCTAGTGCCTGAGGGTAGATTTATCTTATAATCTCTAAAATATGTACTCGCTGCTCTTCCTTTTACTGTATCTGTAATAACTGTTTTTGTAGTTCCATCATTTTCTATTGTTTGTATTGATAAGGAAACTTCCGCACCATTAATATCACCATTAGTTTCAAATCTTTGTAGTTGAGGAAAAGCAATAGTTACTCTTACAGCGTCAACGTTAGAATCGCTAATAGATCGTGATACAGGGGTATCTTTTTCGACAGCAACACCTACTGCTTGTTCAGCTTCACTTGAAGAAATTCCTTTTATAGCTGTCTGATCGGAAGTACCAAATCTAGGGACAAAAGTAATATTTTTATAATTAAAATCTTCATCACTCGGACTTGTTCCAGCGTTTTGTTGTAAAACTTGCGTATCATTTAAAAAAACGTCTTTAAGACTGCTTGTAGTATATTCATCAGACCCTTGAGAACCAGTGGCAGAAGGAAATCCTGAGATAACCCCCTCAGATATTAGATCAATTAACGTTTGAAATTGTTTAGATGCCAGAGCATCTTTTGGTATATCTGTGCGATTTTTAAAAACATGAGGATGTGCGTCAATTATTGCCCGAACTACGCTGCGACCATCTGAAGTAGTTCCAAACATTATGCGGTACCCTCTATTTGTGCAGTGTCAATTCCAGAACTAATAACAATAGACCCAGTAAACACCTCTCCATAAATTATAGGCACTGGTACGCCGGCTCTTGTATTATTAGTAATTGCAGAAAAACCAAAATTCATATTTGCATAAGGGTCATTTTCGTTAAACATATCACTTGCGTTAAAAGATGGCATTTCTGGAACTGGCATTATCATTTCTGTCACGCCCCCAATAATCATACTTGCACCGATAGAAGTTGCTATTGTACCAACGGCAACAGACCCCGCACCTAATCCAAAAGTACCTATAGCTGCACCACCAAATCCACCTGTTGCAACAGATAATCCAACAAGGGCTACACCACCTAAAATTTTTCCGACTTTTTTTGCACCAATAGCGATAGGTATAATTTTTATATCGCCATCACCTGTTAAATTAAGTAAATTTTCAGTTATTTCTGTATCACCCATTTTTACCTTATATAACTGATTAGTCATGTGGTTTTCTACTTCTGGAAAATTTGCAATCAAAAAAGCAAAGGCTTGTCTAGGATTATTTACAGCAACTTCAAAATGAGATTGACCCAAAAATTGCCTTAACCTTCCATAAACTGTTAGTTTTCTAAGCTGCATACCGATAAACCTTTTTTGTCTTTTGTATGTATTCTAAATCGTATATTTCCCTGCAACTTAATTGATTTACGTTGTGATTTAAAACTGTTTGGTTACCTAAATACAATGCAACATGACTTAGTGTATTTTTTTCTTCCATAAGCAAAATATCACCTTCTTGTAAATCTATTGTATTTTCTAATTCTATAAAACCTAACTGTGGTAAAGCAAACTCAAATTCTGGATTTAAAGTAAACTTTTTTGGACTTTTAGGACGAGGCCAATATTTGATTTCTATATTTTTTGTTTCTTTATACCAATCTTCAATTACACTCCAACAATCATGCTTGCCCCAAATCCATCTTCTGCCATAAAGTCCAGATGTATAACCACTTGGCTTGAAACTATGCCAATATTTTTGTTCAATACTATAGATATAAAATGGTAAACCTAAAAATTCACAAGATGCTTTATCCGCATCGGAAGGAAATGCAGAACCATAAGTATGTGAGTGAACAATACCAATTAGTTCTCCTTGATCTTCGCAACTAGCCCAATCATCAGGGTCAATTATAAAATATTCTTCTGGTTCCTCAGATAAATTTTTACAAGGCCAAAAAGTTTCTTTTCCTTTTATTAAAGCAAGTAAACCACACGATTCTTTTGGTAAGCAACTAATAGAATGTTCAATCGCTTTTTCTTTCCAAGTCATGCAAACTGACCTACTGATGGGAAATCTTTTCTTGTGACTTGTCGTTTTGGCACTCTTATATTTTCAAAGTCTAAAGCTGAGATACATTCAAATTGTACAACGTCTCTGTTCTCTACATTTTTTTTATCAATAAAATAAATTTCTTGGGGCAGTTCTGTTGAACTTGATGGGGTTCCAAAAGGATTTATATTAGATGGAAAATTAGCAGCGTCAAGAAATTGAGCCATTGTTCTATGTCTAATCAATTTGGCTCCCTGTAAATCGTTGAATGGTGTTGTGCTATTAACTGATGCCATTAATGCTGTGATAGTTCCTAAAGTATTAGAAACTGTTAATGTCGGTCTTGGCAAACTTCCTTTGCCTACATATTCAAAACCATCTGCTACAACAGGAAATTTTGTATATGTGTTGCCCTGCCATATTATATTTGCATTGCTATTCATACCAACCCCAGAATGAAACCTTGTCACATCAGTCGAACCATGAAGGGCAGAAATCAAAGTTAGTGAATAAAGTTCAATAATTGATTTATTTTTTAAAGATTGTAGCTCAGAAGTTGGTATTGCCATTATGGTTCAAACACCTCTCTAAAAGTGCATTGTAAGGTTGCTCTGTTGTTATATGGTATCGATTTTGACCAAGATTCACAAACGTATTGACCTGCACCGGATAAAACTACAGAAACATTTCCGCTATTAGTGGCACTAGAAGCCGCTGTCACTGTAAAAGTATTGACATCAGCAGATGTAATCACTACAAAGGTTCCATCTACGGCTGAACCAGATGTATAGTCAATAGTTACAACATCCCCTAAAGCTAAACCATGATTTGTAATTGTTATTGTTACTGTGGTTCCACTTTGAGAATATGTGCCTGTTTGTGTAGAGCCTTCGGCTGGTGGTGTAAATGTAAAACTAGCTTGATCGAAAACCCTACTCCTTAAAAATGCTTCAATTATATCTGCATTAGTTTCAGATACTTCAAATGTTAAATCATATACTTTTGGGTCTTGAGTCAATGGAAGACCGAATATTGTTCTAAATTCATATCCATCACCAAATGAAGTGATTCTAAATTTGGGTTTACTTGTTTTTCTCATTCCATAGGTTGGTGAGATATTTGGAAAAGTTGCCATTATCTACTTAATAAACCTCCTGATCTTTTTTCTTTAATAAGTTGTGATTGAACAACCGCAGCAATAGCAGAACCTAAAGCATTTGCATCTGCTGTGTTTCCAGATACTTCAGTATCAGAAGCATCTACATTCACAGTGACAATATTTGTTATACCTCCACCAATTTTGTTATTTGGAATAATATTGCCACCCTTTGACCCCATTTGCAAAATCTCAGGCCCACGCTCCCCTACGAGGTAAGCACCGCCAGCAGCTACCGGGCCACCTCTTTCTTTCCCACCGCCAAATATATTACCTAAGAATCCCCCAATACTTTTTCCAATACCAGAAACAGCAGATTGTATTGCAAGTTCAATAAGTTGTCTTTTAAGATTATTTAAAACGCTTGTGGCAGCTTCAGCAAGGGATTTTGTACCCATAACAGCATCAGTTAAGTTTGTGACAATACCTTGTTCTATATCTTCTCCAATTTGCATAAATTTTCCTTTTAGTTTTTCAGCAGCAGCCTTATTTTTATTTATTTGATCTTCTTGTTTTTTTAATTCGTGATTTTGTTTTGCCAAAGATACAAGTCTTTCTTCTTCTTCGCCGTCAAATTGTTTTCTAATTTCTGCAATTTGTTGCTCTAAATCAAATTCTTTTTGTTTTTCCTCGCCTTTTATTTGCGTCCTTTTTACTGATTTAGTTAATTCAGCGTTTTGTTTTTTCAAAATATCAAGTTGAGTATTAAATTGCACTGTTAATTCTCTATTTTCAGCACTATGTAAAGCTAAGTTTAAATCTTCAACTTTTTGTTTTGCTTCAGCAAGCTCTCGATTGATTCTTAATTTTTCAGCTTTTCCACCTCGTCCTTTGCCAACATTTTCAAGTGCATCTTTTAAATTATTTATTTTAATTGTTGTTATGTTTATTTGTTCATTTATATCTGCTGTACTACCCTCTTTAAGTAATTTATTAAATTCTCTTTGTTGGTTATTTGCTTTTAATAACGCCGCGGCTAAAAATCCAAGACCAATTACAACAAGACCGATTCCAGTTTTTGCAAGTGCAATTTTAAATGCAGTTGCGGCGGCTGTAGCTTTTGCAAATCCTCCCGCCGTTGCAAAAGTCATTGTTGTAGTTGCAGCAAGAGAACCATTTGCTGCGGCTGATGCTATAGACATAGCTAAAAAATTAGCTTTCAAAGCGGCAATTTGAGTTATTAAAAGTGTTCCAACAACAGTAATACCTTTGATAGCGGCGGCAATTCCAATAAATATTGCTGTTACTTGCCCTGCTTCACTATCAACAAAACCAATAATTGCTTCAATAAATGACGTTGTGGCTTTTGTGACTGCTAATACAGCAGGCAATAATTTATCACCAAGAGTCAACTGAAGTTCAAGAACAGCATTGCTAAATTTTTTAAATACTTCTGTGGGCGATGCGTCCATAATTGCACCAATTTTGTCTGCACCTTCATCTGCTGATTTTGCTAAAGCTCTTAACACAACATCAGCAGTCAATAATCCTTTTGATGCGAAATCTTTTAACTTTCCTGAAGCAATTCCAGTTTCGTCTGATATGGCTTTTAATAATTGCGGAACCTGTTCGGCGATACTTCTAAATTCATCCCCTTGTAAACGCCCAGAACCTAAACCCTGCGCTAATTGAGTAAACGCCGCGCTTGCTTCTGTTGCATTTAATCCCGCTAGTTTTGCAATCGTATTAAAACCGATAAAAGTAGTTTCAATATCTTTTAAAGAAATTCCAAGCGGCCTTAATCTTGCAAAAATATCTGTTACACCTTTTGTTGCTTCAACGATTGACAAATTAAATCTATCTTGTGCTTTTCTAACTAATTCTTGAGCCTGCGCAAATTCACCAAATTCAGATGTAAGAACTTTCATTCTTAATTGCAAAGCCTGAAAATTTGAGGCCGTATTAACGGCTTGTCTTGCAACAGCCGTAAAAGCAACACCCGCAAATGCGGCCTTAAGTCTACCTAAATTATTTTGTAAACCTGTTGATTGCGCCTGTACACCTTTTAATGCTCTTGTGGCCTGC
>TARA_R100000278_G_scaffold36259_1_pt1 | contig 13508 bp, 8 predicted proteins | sample TARA_R100000278 | Tara Oceans TARA_R100000278 (sample SAMEA2620755) | marine metagenome | biome: marine biome (ENVO:00000447); feature: deep chlorophyll maximum layer (ENVO:xxxxxxxx); material: "saline water (ENVO:00002010), including plankton (ENVO:xxxxxxxx)" | depth 66 m | reverse complement strand
TTTTTAAAATTATCCGTCATATATGTTATTATGTTAGATTTTATTTTCTCGATAAATAATATATGAATGAATTTGAGGCACGATTACAAATCAAAATATTAGAAAAAAAGATTTTAAAATTAATGGCGACTATTTTATCTTATAGAAATAAAATTCAAAATTTAAAATCTGATATTAAGATATTATGAAACTTTGGTGTTATTGGAAACATTATTTTAAATATCAAAGATGTATGAAAGAGATTGTTAAAATTAAAATGGAAAAGATTTTAGAAGAAAAAAGAAAGAAGAAATATGAATCCGTAAATAGTTGGTATGAATATTTAAATCTTAAAAAAAAAATCTTTGGTTAATATATATAAAAATGCCAATTGTTATCTTAAAAAATGATACTGGAGGAGATGAAAATATCGAAATTAGAAGTGCTATTCCATCACAGCCACTATATTTAAAGTCAATAGCATGGTTTTATGACCCTAACGGAGCAACGAGGGAAATAGATTTGCCAAACCAAACCACGCCCACAATAACAACCAATCATATCAGAGAATTAAATTTAAAATTTCAATTCTTAGATAATATTGACATTAATTCAGGTGAAAAATTAAAAGGATTAATACCAGTTGCTATAAATAATCAAAGCCAAGGAATACAATATTATGACTGTGGATTCCTACCAAGTCAGGACATTTCAAAGAGTGTTAGTTTTTCTATATACGATCATGAAGGAAACAGAAAAAGTTTAAATGGAAAAATATATTTCACTTGTATTTTTCAGTATAATAGGAACGAAGTATTTGCCTAATTTCTTTTTGATTCTTTGTAAATATTTTATAATACAGAAATTTTATGAAATATTTATTAATCATATTATATAAGTCTAAAATAATACCAAAGTTTTAATTTATAATAAATAAAATATTATATAATTAATTTCTTACTTTATTGTATAGAATGTCAGATGTTAAGCAATATGCAAAATTAACCGATGAGAAGGGACGAAATTTTTATGTCATCGAAAAAAATGGAAGATTAAGGTTTTCAAAAAAATTATTCCAAGATTCTAAAGAATATTTCGGTCAAGTTCTATTCGATTATCAAACAGGATTAATTAAATTAGATGATTCAATTTTTAAACCAAATGAGCTATTCGACAAATTACAGGGGTTAAAAGGTCCTGCTAATGTTATAATTCGATCTAAGGCAGTTAATCAACCAGATTTTCCTATTCAAGTTATGGAATTTGACAAGAAGTTATATTTTATTACAATGGTTAGAGAGAATGGAAAGAAACTTTTAAAATATAGTGAAGGTTCAGGACCTACCGACAAAAGCAAATATAATAAACTCGTTGTATATGATAATAATACGGCAACTATAAATTTTGACGGACATAGCAAAAAAATTTCTGACGAACAATTAACTAAATTAGGCTTTAAAGGGTATGAAGATATTAGAAATAGTTATGCAGAGCCATCGGACTCACAACAATTAGAATTTAAAGAAATTATCGAAACTAAATCAAAATCAGGCAAAACAATTTATGTTTTAATGAAATCAAGAAGAATAAAAGGCGTGTCGACAAATTTATTAATGGCAACCCTAACACCTGACAAAGATTTAAAAAATTCAAAAGATATTATTTTTAATTATAAAACTGGGTTAGGCGATGTAACCATAGACGGACAAAAATATCAAATCGATTTTTCAAAAAGTGATTTTCAAAAAATACAAGGAAAAGACGGAACAGTCCCTGACAATTATTTTTCGGAATTTTCTAACGAAGATTATAGAGGTGAATGGATAAGAAATAATAGAGAACCAGTTATTAACCCACCAGAATCTAACGAAATAAAAGTGACTGATTTGCGTGACAGGGTTTATTATATTAAAAAAGAGGGTAATAGGTGGTTTGGTAGGAGTAGTTTTTCAAATAACTTTCATAAAATTATCTATGATTATTCGGATGATACATTTAATTTTATAGATGATGAAGGACGCATGAAAACATTTTCCAGAGATCTAATGTATAAAAACGGTGTTAATGAAAATAATGTAGATGTAGTGCAAAATTTAATGGACGAGCCCACTTATGCTAATGTAGTAGTAGAAGACCAAGGGGGAAAAAATGAATATGTTATCACACAATCTAAACAAGGCTATATATATGCTACTATAGCTTTTGATGAATCAAGAAAATTTATGAATAAAGATGAGCTGGACCAGTCACGAATTAGACATTTAATTAATATAAATAGAGAGGGGCAATATTTTATTTTTATAAATGAAGATGACGAAAAAAATAGAAAAATTGTTTATTTAAATGGTAAGCAAATAGAAAGCAGGGGCTTTTCTCCACAAGATTTTAACTACACGAGGGAAAATTCTCAAGTTCAAGTATATAACAGAGACCAAGAAAAAAATAGAACCTACTCCAGACAAAGAAATTTTTATTTAGAAAAACAAAAGAACGGCAATTATTATAATTTATTTAGAAGTCAATCAAAACAAACACCGCCATTAAAATTATTGTTTACCAGAGATCATAGAGAAGTCAGGGGAGCAATGGGGCGAAAACATGCATATATAGTTAAGGAAGATGGAAATTTAGAAGAATTAAAAGTCAATTATATTAGGAATTTAAATTCATATCAATTTACCAGAATGAAATCTACAAACGCTTTATTTACTTTAACCGCCCCAGCTTTTAGAGGCTTAATACATGTTGATGACACCAATAGGGCTAATCCGAATATTTTAGAAAAAGGTAATCCAGATTTACAATTAAAAAAATACGGACAAAATTTTTATATTTTCAATAATAAATTATATTTATTTACTGAAATAACGGATAAAAATGACCCCTATTATATTCAAGGACAAGAAAAAAAAGTGTATGCGGTGAAAGCTGATGGAAGTTTCGAACAGATGAATTTAAGACCATCTAAGAATCCTGATTTTTCTTGGGTTATCTCTGACCCATTCACAGGCAAAATATTAAAAAGATTTAAAGATGATGAAGTCAATTGGATTGATGATCGAAATAAACCACATTACCAAGACGAGGAGAAGCCATTAGGATTAACTGGGAGTCAAGCCGTAAGAGGAACAACATATCCAATTTCTGACAAATATGAATTAAATGTCTTTGGGGCAAATAATTGGATTTACCAAGTTTATGACAAGACTACTAAGCGTTCTTATATTTGGTATAAGATGAGGGATCAAACTTTTAATTATGGCGGTGAATATAGCGACAAAATGCCAAAATTAACAAATTCACAATTAAGAGGAATTCAAAGAAATTCTAAAACTGGTTATATTGGTTCTAATGTTCCTAAAGATCTACAATCGTTTCAATCCTATATCCGTGGTAATAAAGGTTATTATCCAGAATCTTTTAAGGCGTATTCATCACTATATAATCAAGACCAATTTAATAATTTAACGCCTGAGGATTCTTACGATTATATTTATGATTTATATTCAACCGCCCACGATTCAAATGGCGAAAGATTCACTGATGACGACATAGAAACTATATATAATCAAATAAAAGATGTATTACAGAAAGAAGGGAAACAATTAACAAAATATAATATAAAAAATAATTACGCCCAAAACCATTTAAATTATTATTCAATGATTGATAGAAAACACATTGAAGAACAAAGTCAAAAAAAAGTAGATGGAAAATTAAGAGGAGACATTAAAGGAGATTTTAAAAGTGAAGTATTAGCCAAAATATATATTTCGGAAGAACTTTATAATAAATATAAAAATGATATACCCAGTGCAAATAATCCATTTTATGAAGATGAGGCAGAGAATTTATATGAATTATTAATGAGTTCTAATAACAATATAAATTCATTCAAGGATTTAAAAAAAGAAACTATAGTCAATTTAATTAAAACTCGTAATTATAAAAATAATCACCCAGAATTATGGAAGACTTACACGGATTACGAAAATAATACTAAAACAATGAATCAAATAGATTTAGCATCTTCGAAAGTTGATGTCATTGGATTATATCGAGATGAATTTCCACAAGAAATAATAGATTATGTTAATGATTATGTAATAGGATATTTACAAGATAACAACTTGCCATTAAATGCAATGAATTATAAAAATGTCTATAAAAATAATTTTGAAGAATTACAACGAGCCATAGACAATAATGAAGATTATAACGGAAACCCTATTGACCCTTCTTATTTTTCTACAAGAAATTCTAAGTCTATTGATTTAATTTATGATGAATTAAAAAGAATAGATGGCGGTAGAGGGTTAAAAACAGATAAAGAATATAGACAGATGGCGAGAAATATGATTCGAGATCATGACGATATATATATGAATAAAGCTTTTGTTAAAGATTATTGGGCTAATATAATGAAGCAAGACAACATAGACGCAAATGAATTTATAACAGAACAACAGCTAAAAGACCAGATTAAGAAATCAATATTAGACGAACAAGCAAAAGAAACTAAGGAAAATGATAAATCGACATTAATGTCTGATGCTGAAATAAATGCAGTTGTTGAAGAGCAATTTAAAAAATGGGTATCCGATGAAAAAAACAAAACATCTAACGATATGACAGGGGATACATTTTATAAATTTTATTCAGGTATAACAAGAGAGGAATTTTTTAAAATATACTCAAGACATTTATCAAAACAAATTTTAACGCCTGAAGATTATCACAAGCAAGATTCAAGGGAGTCCCCTGAGTGGAACTATATGGATTCCGTTTTATTACCATTTTTAGGAATAGAACCATCAGAACAAAATAAGCAAAGAATCTTTCATTATTTAAGATTGAATGCAAGAAAATCAGGGGCAATAGATCCAACTATGACAGATTCAGAAGTCAAAAAAAATATTGCTAATTATGTTAAAAATAATAAAAGTGTCATGGTTGACATAGAATCTATTAATAATAATACATATAAAGGGACTCAAGATTTAGATAAACCAGTGCCAAATTTTCCCAAAGACATTCCCCAAGACATGGACACTGATGGAATTGGAATTCCAGAAATGCCTAAATTTAGAGAAACTACACACGGTTCAAGAAATATTTTTGATATGGGGAACACTGAATCAAATCAAGAAGTAACCTTATCAATGGAATTATTAAATCAAAGAAATAAAAAAGAAGAAATATCAGAAGAAAAAGTAGAAAACGGCTTTTTAGAATTAAAATTGCCACAAAATAAAACAATCTTAGCCAAAAAAGGGGCTGGAATATTATTGGGGAAAGCTTATATCGACCCAAGAAGCTATATGGATACTAATCAATTAACCAGATATTTAGTGTCTCAAAAAGATTTAGACGATATATTATATAGTTTTAAAGAAAATCAAAATAAATCAGAACCGCTATCAGATTATATATTTAGGATACAACATGATAAATACTATGAAAGATGGATTTTAGAAAGAGAAAATAAAGAAACTAATTTAGGTTTCGATCAATGGAAAGAAACACAGACTCAAGGATTAGTAGGAACTTTTATTGACTATACAGGGAAAATATTAAAATTTGGCTTTGATGCGTATAGGGGTGTAGCATTTTTAAAAGTTGTTTCAGGTTTGGCTAAAAGATGTTTAATAAATTTTTTCGTTAAAGCATCAATGGAGCAATTTAAAAGAAATACAATTAAATTAAATATAGCAAATAAAATTATCAGAAATAATAATGTTTTTAGAAGAACACGATTAGACCAATTACCACGATTTAATAGAGAAAATTCAATCCAGCTTTTATCAAGTGCCCTATTTAAAATGAATAGACAAGATTTAACAAACACGCAATTTGACATAGTCACAAGATATATTCAAGAAGAATTAATTAGAAGTAGTTTAAGATATATTCCAACGCCTGAAGACTTATCAAGCTTTATGAAATCATCTTTTAATGAAGTAGTGCCACAGGAATTTTTAAAAAGTGATTTGTCAATTCAACAACAATTAGACACCGATATCCCAGACATAAATTTTGATAATGCCGACTTTGATATAGGAAACGCCCAAGCCCAAATAGGGGGATTATTACAAAACTTAGGACCACGGATAGGGTTTTCAAATAATCAAATACAAAAAATATTAACGGATTACGATTTAATAGACACCGCAACCGAACAGGGAACAGAAGATCTTAAAAAGTTTTTACAGATTACTTATAAAAAAATAATTGCTAAATGGTTTAATCATTTATTACAAAGACCAATAGTTAAAACTGATAGGAGAGTCCTTGGGATAGGTGCTGGAGATGTTCCTAATTTAGACATTGAAAAAAACATTATGAAAAAAATATCAGAATATTACAGAAAGAAACCAATATCAAATCACCCTAATTATGATAATTTAAAAAAATTTTTTTTAAGAGATTATCCAGTAATTACTGATAAAACATCTGATAGGGAAAAAAATAGAATATTAAGATTAGTTCATGAACGCATTAAACAAGAATTCGAAATTTTCACGAACAGAAACCCAATTCCAAGAAATGAAATCGATAATATTTATACCGCTTCTCGTGGATACTACTCAAGATATAACGAATTATTTTTAAACAATTTCTATAACATTGTAGCAAATCAAGAAAGATTAAGAAGAGGAACTGAAACCCAATCATATCAAATTATGCAAAACATAATTAATTCTTTAGAAGTATTTGAAGATATAGATAAATTTTTAGGAGTAAGAGGAGTTTTTAAAAATGTTAATTTAATGGATCAATTTTTCACAAATATAAATATTGGTGGTATTGGTTTGCCAAGTGCTACAACTTTATTATTAAGTGGCTTATATGGTTCAGAAGAATTAAACAAATTTTTAAAAGGATTTTTCCAAGATTTAGGAGGCGATGAAGCAGAACAAAAATTCAAGGATATTCAAAATATTTTATCTGATTTAAATGAAGATGATTTTAATACATTTTTAAATATAACAGAGGGACAAATATCAACATATTTAAATAGTGCCGTTAAGAATGATACCAAATCAAGAGATTTATTTCAAATGATTTCAGATGAATATAAAGGCAATCCTGTTTTTTCTCAGGTAGCTAATTTAACAAGAACAGAAACCCAAAGAAGAATAAAAAACAAATATAATATTACGGACGAAGATAGATTGTTAAAACCTAAGTTGCCTATTGATAGTTTATTTAGTTTGATGACATTAAGTTTTATAAGAATGCATATTTTAAAATTAAAAGATACTTTGAATAATGATGAAATAGAAAAATATTTTAGAATTAATTATAGCGTTGACAAAAGAATAATTGATGATGTAGAAAGATTAGAAGATGAATTCCAAGTGACAAAAGCTTTAAGCTTGATGATAGGCGGTGAAAAAAGTATTATTAGAGTTATTTTTTATGGTATCGTTTTAATTAGTTTCATGATTCAATTTAATAATAAAAATAAAAATATCAAAAATAAAAATAGATATTATCACAATTTTATATTAAATTATTTGAGTCAATTAGATAAAAATAAATATAATGAAGATGACATTAAAACAATTTATAAAAATTTAGAATCTTTTTATATCGGACACCCTGACTATGATGATAAATCAGAATATCAAATCAGATCTTATTTACAAACTTTTATAGATAATTTAATCCGCGATTATTTACCAGTAGAACAAGAAATCATAGAAATTGTAGGGGGGGATATTGTAAGAGTATATACCAATAGTTTAGGCTTAGAAATTTTAGATAATTTTCAAAATGCGGAATCTATTGTAGATTATTTATTAAAGCAATATAATCAATCACAATATCAAAAAAATTTAGCATTATTACAAAAATTTTTAATCATGACTACAAACGGATTAATAGAATTAAAATTAGAAGATTATTTCAAAGTTTTTAATTCAACAATAGAATTAAATTTAATGAATGATATTTTTAATCCAGATAATATATTATTTAATTTAAGAAGACAACAACATATTAATATTAAAAATGATGGCAGATTAAAAATAACTGGTTTAGTTTTCTATGATGCTGGAACTTTACAACCAATACAAGAGGTTAAAAAAGAAGCCCCATTGCCACAAGAGATATTCCAAGAGGAAGAAACAGGAATCCCAACAGAATTCAATATCCATTCCAGACACATTCCGTCATATGTTAAAAATAAAATGTCAAATATATTACAATCAAATCCAGATAAAAAATTATATTATAATAAATCTGGGTGGGAAATTAGACACGATGGAAAAAATATTCCTATAGATCATTTAGGAGATGCAGGACATATAGAAAATATGGAACACGCTATTTTAATGAAAACCGTTGAACACGGAGGAGGATTTAGACCACCAATAGACATAGATGAGGGTGAATTACAGGAAGACGAAGAAATAGATTTAGATGACCCAAAAAATTTATTGCCTGAAAATTACACATCTATAGCAGATTTACTATTTCAAAATAATTATTTAAATGAAAATGAAGTTGAAATGATAGAAAATAGTAATAAAGAAGAGCAAAAAGAATTAATAACTAATATTTTAAAAAATAATAAGATAGAAGTTGAAATTAAGCCAGATGGAACACCTATTTTTTCAAGGGTTGTTGATAAATCAGAATTTAAAGTGTCACCAAAAATAAAGGTTAATAAAATCAAAAGTAAGGAAAAAGAAGAAGAAGAAGTAGAGGAACAATTAGAAAAACCTAATTTAAGATTTACTAAAGAATTTTTAAATAAAGCCTTAAAAGATATTTTTAAAAATAAAACAGTTCCTAAAGATTTAAAAAACTTTACTAAAAAAAACTTTACTGAATTAAAAAGAAAATTAAATCTTAGAGTTTCAGACGATGCATTAAAAAAAATGATAGAAGAGGAACGAAAACAAGAAACCGAAACTGAAGATAAAGAGGAAGAAGAAGACAAAGATTTAGAACTATCTCCCCAAATCCATGACAACTTGGAAAAATATTTCAAAGATTTAGATACTGATAAAAATAGAGAATTAGACAAAAAAGAAATTTCAGAATCAGTTGAAATTAAATCTGAATTAAGAAGAGTTAGAAAATTAGCTGAAAAATTAAATAAGGGGTATGACTCAGAAAAAGAATTTTATATAGAAGGCAACGATATTTATTTTAGAGGGACAATGGCTATTTTATCAAAAGAAATGAAAGAAAATATGCAAAATAAATTAATTACCCTAAGAGATACAAAAGCTAAAGTCCATAAAGGACTATACAATCAATATTTAAAAGTCAAAGAAAAATACGGCGATGAAATAGAAAAATATATAGAAAACAATAAAAATTTAAAAATTGTAGGACACTCTAAAGGATCGATATTGGCTTTATATTTAGCAAATGAATTAATAAGAAGAGGTAGACAAGATTTTGAATTAGTATTGTTTGGAACTCCGTCAATTGCTGGAGATGAACTTTTCCAAAAATTACTTAAGAAACAAAAAATAAATAATATTGCTTTAGATGATGATTTCGTATCTAAAATCCGTTCTAAAGGATATGACATTATTCCAAGAAATATCATATTGAAAAAAGATAGTATCAAAATAAATGATATGCGACAGCAATTTTATGAATTAACAACCTTAGCGGATATATTACAAAATAAAAAATTCCGTTCAGAAGCATTCGACTACGCGACTAAACATAGTTTAACCGTATATATAAAAAGATTGAAAAACCTTTTATAGGATAAGCTATTTTCAATAATTAAATAAAATTCTAAAAATTATTTTCTTTACTTATAATATATATAAAAAATGTCAAGTAGTGTATTAAAATCTTTACAGCATTCACCGTCCTTTCAGATATTTATGAAATCGTCTGATATGAGTCCCCTTATTTATAATTTAGATGATTCTTTAATTCCTATGGCAAGAAATAAATATGAATTGTCATTCTCGTCAAGTGTTGATTTTGGAGGCAGTGCCAGTTTTGACCTTATGCGAGTTGGTTTAATGAACGCCATTATATTAAAATTAAGAGTTACTGGCGTTGATAAAACCGCAGAATCAACAAGTCCAAATATTGGCGGTTTTTACAATATGATTAAAAATATTAAAATTAGTTCTCATAACAAAACACTTATGCAATTAAATAAAAATAACATTCAACAAAGATTAGCCAGAATGCCCCAACATGTGAAAGAACAAATATATTCAAGTTCCCAATTTGCTGGAGTTCTTCCAAATGACCACGACGACAACCCAAGAAGTTCTACCTATGGAACTCGAGCAGGAACGGTTGGTTATTGGAATACAGATGGAAGAGGCGAAACTACAGGATATTTATATATTCCATTTCCAATCTTCGAAGATCTTAGAACCGCTTGTGCTTTTAATATGGAATTTTTAGAAAATTTATCATTACAAATTGATTTCGACAGTCACGATCAATTATTAAGTCAAGTAAGCAGTGCAGCAGCCCCAAAAATTGACACTGATAATTCTAAAGTGATTATCTCATATTATGACATCAGAAATGATGATCTTAAGGCGTTCGAAAATGCGAATTATAAGGTAGATGATGCTAATTTAAGCTTAGTTCTAAGGAGTTATTACTCCGAAACTTCCCCAGCCGTTCAGACTATAGACGGTGATGCGACAAATGAATCCGATAGAGTTAAAACTTTTTCAATTCCTATCCAGTGTAGGAATTTGATAACCGCTATTTATGTTAGAGTTAGAAACGAGTCCGTGCAACAAGGTTTAGAGGGTGTTCCAGTTAAATCTATTTCTTTGAATTTAGATGGTAAACAATATTTTAAATATGATGCCGAAGAATTACAATTAATTTCTGGAACGAATGGCGGCGTAGTTGTTCCGAATAATGCTTTAACCCATGCCAGTTATAAAAATGATGGAACAAATAAAAACGGATTTGACAATAATGAGAATTTCTACGAAATCAGATTCGATGTAACAAGATCTAATGCCTTTTCAAGTGCTTTGAGTGCAAGAAGTGTAGGGCAGCCAGAATTAAAAGTTGAAGTTATGGCAATAAACAATAATCCTGAAAATTATAAAGTATTTGTCGAATGTGAGCATATTAGTATTCTTTCTATTTCTCCAACTGATGGAAAAATCACCACAGGGCAAAACTTGTAAGCTTTAAAATTAATGTAATTAAATTTATTTAATTAAATTAATCAAAAAAAACTAAGAAAGGAGTTTCCTTATTTGTTATTTTTTTTAACATAGATGTTCTTTTCCTTTCCTGATTCATTAAATTTATCTCTTTTATTTCTAAATTATTTTCTTGTATTATTCTATTTTGAGCCGTTATGCATTTTCTTGTATTAAGATGATTAATAAAATAATATTTTGAAACTATAGAGGCTTGGCAAAAACAGCAATAAAAATTATTCATTTTATAATATAAAAAAAGATTATAATTTTTTTTTCTTAACATAATATATAAGAAAAAATGGTAGATGTCGTATTAAACAGTTTAGAAAATTCAAGTCTTGCGAAAGCCTTAACCCATAATAATTCCGTTATAAACCCTTTTGTATATCAACTTAAGAAAGGTGTTGTGCCATTCTCAAGAAATAAATATGAAGTTCCTTTTAAGGAAACTGATTTTAATAAAAATATGAGATTAAAAATAAATAAATTGGGACTTGTGCAGAATATGACTTTAAAAATAAAAGTTCAAATAGAAGGAGGTGGGGCAGTTGCTGGAGATGCTACAGAGCAAACAGGAGACTTAAAACCAAAAACAGGGGGAGGCATTTCAATGATTAGACGATGTGCCCTTTCAAATGGCAAAGATGAAATATTAGTCTTAAACAAAGAAACATTAAATTATATGATGAGCACATTTGAATTTAAAAAAGAAGTAGGCTTGAAATTAATGTCTCAATATGCAGGAGTTCAAGCCGATCTATACACTAAAGACGGCGTTCTTCAATCAGGATTTGTAGAAAAATTAAAGAAGGTTCATGACGGCGGAACTATAGGTAGTGACACTTACACCGCTACAAAAGCTACAGCAACATTTTATATTCCACTTTTATTCACACCTTTTTGCAATGATAAACCATCCGAATATTTAGACTTTTCATTCTTTCAACAATTGTATTTAAATGTAGATTTCGACGGACATGAAAATTTAGTTGATGGAACTACCACAGGCAATAGACCTTCTATAGATTGGCAAAATTCTAAATTGATAGTTAATTATTTGAATTTTACGAACCCAGACTATTCACAAATACAAAGAAATCATTTTCACCACGATTTAAATTATTTATATTCTGATTACTGGCTATTTGATGATGTTGTCGTCTCATTACAAAAAAATACACTTGCTAAAGCCGTCGTGCCTATTCCTTGTGATAAATTAATTAAAAGAATTTATATTAGAGTCAATGCCAAAACTAAAGACGAATTAGGAATGAAAGGATTAGAATGTATAGAAAAAGTTACCTTAAGTGCCGTTGGTAGAGAAGTAATAGAATTTGATGGAACGGAATTATTGGCTATGAGGTATTACGAATCAGGAGGAAAAGGCAGTGCCCCTTTTATTTCTAATTTAAATAAAAATACTAAAGAATCAAAATTTAGCACCGCAGGGACGGTATTCCCATCAGATGACAACTATAATATTGATGAATTAGATTCAGTATATTATATAGTTGATTTCACACTCCCAGCATTATGCCGAAATGAATATGAAGCCGAGCCAACTTATTCAGGGGGGGTATCATTTAAAAATAATATGAACGCCGAATTAACAATCACTTTAAACGATTATTTATTTGAAGATAGTGCCCATGATGTCGAAGTCAAGACATTTGCAGAACATTATTCAATATTAAGAATTAATGAAAATTCAGGGGAAATAGAAGTAGCGGAGAATAGATAAATTAAAATCTTATTATATAATAGATGGCAAAACCAAAAGACCAGAAATTATATGATAGGATTAAAAAAAATGTTTACAATTTGATTCCCAAACATAGTGCATATAGATCAGGGCAGATAGTTAAAAAATATAAGGAAGCTTACAAAAAAAAGACTGGAAGTTCTGACGCATACGAAGGAACAAAGAAAAAAAATCAGGGTTTAGATAGATGGTTTAAAGAAGATTGGAGAACCCAAGAGGGCAAAAAAACATATCAAAAGAAAGGAGATATTTTTAGACCCACTAAAAGAATTACTAAAGATACCCCTAAAACTTTAAACGAATTATCAATCAAAACAATTCAAAAAAGAATGAAAGAAAAGAAAGCAACAGGGAAAGTAAAAAAATATTAAGATATGTTTATATAAGTAAAATTATTATATAAATATATTATATATAATGAAAAGATTTGTAGGAGATACTTTTTTATTTGAAAACAAAAATAAAAGACATGATAAAAATATTCACATAACTACATTAGCTAACGAAACTATAGAATTTATTAATCCAGTTCAACACAAAGAATTAAAATTAGAAGAAAATTGGCGTTTTGTCATTGTGTCTAATGAATTACA
>TARA_R100000278_G_scaffold40193_3_pt1 | contig 13664 bp, 30 predicted proteins | sample TARA_R100000278 | Tara Oceans TARA_R100000278 (sample SAMEA2620755) | marine metagenome | biome: marine biome (ENVO:00000447); feature: deep chlorophyll maximum layer (ENVO:xxxxxxxx); material: "saline water (ENVO:00002010), including plankton (ENVO:xxxxxxxx)" | depth 66 m | reverse complement strand
TAACATTAGCCACATCATTACATACATCATAAAATAAGATGTAGCTACTAATAATGCAGCACCTAATATAGTGTTTATTACTCTCTTTCTATTCTGTTTTGCTGTAATTCGTTTTACTAGCTTGTATTCAAATGTATCTTGTATTCTCATAATATTATATTTAAAAGGGGCATTACTGCCCCCTGTTTTTTTAAAATATATTTTCCCAACGGTTTTGCATTTCTAATTGTTGTTCCTTTTGTCTTTCAAGAAATTCTGGTAAAGAAAAATCGCCATTGATTACTGACATCGATGTAGGTCTTTTACCTACTATATCTCTTATTTCCCATCTAGCTTCGTGTATGTCCGAAGAAAATGTTTCAATTACTAAGGGTTGTGTCCCTGCGCCAAAGTGTACTAAAAGTCTCATATTGTTTGTTTTTAATTATAGTGCTAATATATAAACATTTTATTAACTAAAAAACTTTTTTACTATTTTTTTTAATAAATATGATATTGTCCTTTATTTGGGTTTTCTAGTTGGTCAGTTAGAACGTATCGAGCAGCATCAATACAATCTGGATGTTCCCCTGATGGTTTTTGTAACGTATTACCTTCTTTGTCCTTTGCCCATATATAACCTTGTAGTTCACGTTTTAGGTTTCTACTCCTGCTTGTTACATATATCTCATTTTGGTTTATTAGGTTTATACCATATACTACGCTATCCCTTCCCTTGCTTACAGGATACACGCTGTGACCATATTGTACAAGTTCAGCTATTGACTTAGGTTCTGCTGAATCTGCTATAATGTTTTCTGTAATGTTGTTGCTTTGTAGGTATCTACTTATGTCACGGTTTAACATACCTTTCTTATATAGTACCTCATCGTATATATAAGCATCGTTCCATTTGTATAGTGCTAAAAGTGTTGTGGGGTCTACACTATAACCAAAGTCCATACCGTAGGATAATAACCTTGCTTCTTGTGGTATTGTATCTATTTCTTTCCAGTCAGGTATGCAAACACCTTCTAAGCTACCTATCTCACCTAGCCCATATACTCGCCACCAGTTAGCCCAGTATGTTGAGGTTTTTGCTTTGTATTTTGCTTTCTCTATCTCGTGTACTATTGTTTGCGGTAGTGCATCGTTATCTTTATAAGTAAGTGTAATAAAGTTTGTGTCAGGTTTACCTATTAGTTCTTTATCTACCCAAAACAAAGATGATGGGTTGTAGTCTAACCATATATTACCTGATGTTCTTACTACGAGTTGTTGGTAGGCATCAAAAGGTATATTGTTACACTCATTAATATAAAGGTCGGTACGCCTAGCACCACGAAGTTTATCAGGCATATCAGTTGAAAAAAACTCAATATAGCTTCCATTTGTAAATGTGTATTTTAAAGTGCTTTTATTGTATTGTGTATCCTTATACCTATTAAGACCTTTTAAGATGCCTAAGAAGTCTTTTAAAGCACCTCTACGAAGGTGTGGTATTGATTCACTTACTACGCTTATTTCTTTTCCTGCGTTTCTTATAGCATAGTCGATAAGTATAAGTAATATGCAAACGGTCTTACCTGCACTCGTGCCACCTCTTACTATTTTGACACGATTGCCTAGTTCTCTAAGTTTACTAAGTGCTATTGTTTTTTTGACCTGCATACGTTTTGCAGAACAGGGTTTAGGTTATCCCTAGTCTACAAATAATGGTATGTCCTCGTTTATAGTAATGTCTTTTGTTTCACGAGGTTTACCTAGATAATAGTTTAAGTACAGTTGTATCCATTTTAGTTCTCCTGATTCAACTCCCTTTTTTAGTGCATCAAGTGCTGCATCTTCTAACGGTGATAAACGTTCTACTAGTTTTATTTCTTCACTCTTAGGTTTTCTTCCACCTTTATTTCCTATTGTACCTCTGTTATTTTTTCTACCATCCATTAGTTGTACTGTATAAATATTCCATAGCTAATAAAACTTCCTCTTCAGTTAAATCAAACCATTCTCCATCTATATTTTTATTTTCAAATCTATTGTGTAGATATGATTCAAGTTCAAAAGAATTACTGGATTCAATAACACATAAAGTTTTAATATTAGGATTATGTGTTTTATAATTTTTTATTCTTTTATTAAAATTAGTAGTGTAACCTATTTTGTAGGAATTTTCTCCTTTCAATATATAAATATATTCTTGTATATCTTTATATTTTATAACTAGTTGTTCAACTGCTTTTTGCTTTATTGCCTCGTTTTTAAGAATCTCTTCTACAAAATCTTGACAATACTTCTGTATATCATAAGTTATTCCAATTCCTCTTTTTCTTCCTGCACCCTTTCTTGCTCCTCCGTTAAACTTACGTTTGTCCATAATCAGTTAAATTCAGTTATCTGATTCATATATACAATAAAATTTACAGTAAGTTGTTAATTAGCTGTTTTCTTAATTGTATGTTTTCTCGTTGCAAATCTCTTGCCTTAATAAGTGTTTGTGCATACTTGTCACGATAATAAAGCATAGGGTTATTATACTTTTCTCCAGTAGTTCTTCTAATGTTTTTATCTATGTCTAGGTATATCTTGTAGTATTCGCTTTCGTATCTTGTTATTATATCGTCAAATATTTTTATACCGTGTATTACACTAGCGTGATGTCTACCTACTACTGCACCTATTTTAAGTAGCGTGTACCTAGTGTGTTGTCTAGCCAGTTTAAAATATACTGCCCTTGCATATACTAGGTGTCTATCTCTACTTTCTTTATCAATCTTTTGGTTTGTTATTGTCTCTACTGTTGTTTTTATTGTCTCTAAGTTCATATAATCGTTTGTTTATTGAATCTATTGTATCGTGTCTTACTTCGTCTATTGCTTTTAGTATTCCTGCACAGGCTTCATAGTCCTCTACCTCCTGATAGTATTTAATTGCTGCTTCTAGTTCTCTTATAGATGAACCGTGTGCTAAGTCAGCTAAGGCAAGGTAATAAAATTCCTGTACAATATCTTTATTCATCTAATAGTGTAATCATAATATCCCCCTCATTACATATTGGTCTATATCGTTGTCTTGTTCAAAGAAGTATTTATAGTTGTCTACTGCTTGATGAAATTTGTTTTCACCTCTTGCTATAAACTCTTTACTTGTTTCAAATATTCCTATATCTGTACTTGCCTTGTCTACCACTAAGAACTTAAAGTCCTCTGCACCAAACATACGCTTGTACATATAGGCTTGTAAATCGTATCCGTATTTATCACAACTGTACTTGAAACTATTTAGGTCAGCAGATGTTTTAAGGTCTATTATTGTGTCACCTTGTATAATATCTGCTTTTGCTCTAAATGGTAAACCTTCTAACATTTCTATTGCAGGTACTTCAAAGTCTGACTTGTTTATTAGTCTTAGTGCTGCTTCGTTTCTTAGAACTGCATCAGCTATTCTTTCTGCTGCTGACTTTTCTTTTGCTAGAAACACCTCACCATATTCTGCTTTTGCTTCTTTGTACTTATTAGTGTTCTTTGTAGTAGCATCTACGAAGTGTAGTTTATCTACCTTGTGAGGCTCTAGTATCATCCAATGTACTAACTTACCCTGTGCAAGTGCAGGACTATCTGCATTAGGGTCACCGTAGGTAGTTACGTTTCTGTAAGTCTTAGGACTTTTTAATATCATCTTTAGACTGGTACTGCTTAATGCGTTTTTACCTAAGTGTCCATAGTAAAAATCATCATTGTACATCTGTACAAGTATTTCTTCTTTACTCCAATGTTCGTTGTTTAGTAGTGTAATCATAACTTTGTTTGTTCGTGTTGTGCTTCTTTTCTAGCAAACCAAACTTCTAAACATTTGGTTCTGTAACCCTGTAAGTGGTTTTGATTCATCCCTGCTTCTAACAGTTCTTTATCAGTCATCTCATTGTAATACCAATCGGTATCGTAGTAAATAATGTTTTCCATAATTGTTTTGTAAAAAAGGGGGATTTCTCCCCCTGTGGTTGTGTTACTTAAAAATCCCCTTACTTTCCGCTAAATCCATAAGGTAATCTGTTTCTGATTTAAAAAAAGAAAATTCAGTCCTAATCGTTCCACAATCTTCTAAGGTTTTTAATGCTGTGCCTTTCTCATAAGCACCTCTACCTTCTGTAAGTTCTAAAAATCTTTTTTTGCTAATCTTAAACCATTTTGGGTCATCAGCGTAACATTGATAAACATTTTGCATAATTGTTTGTTTTAAAATTATACTACTAATATAATAAACATTTTATTAACTAACAACTATTTTTGTGACTTTATTTTTTCTATATACAAACAAGCATCCATAAGTTCTTCTTGTAGGTGGTTAAGGAACTTATAAAAACCATCAGGTGAATCGTGTAATGTTGTACCGTATTTTTCAATACCAATTAGTGAACGTAGTTGAAACTTATGTACTACTTTTTGTACGATAGGGTCACGTTTATCTGCTGTGCTATCGCTTACCCAATAGTCATCCATATTATATTGTTTTTGTTATTGCCCACTCTATAAGTCTAAATACTACATAACCGCATAAAAAATTTGTCATCCTAGTATTCTTTTATAGTTTTCTATTTGCTTCTCTAGTTCAGCTATTTTTGTTTCAGCTTTTCTTGCTCGTTTTATCGCACGAAGTTTGTCAGTACGATACTCTTCTATTGTTTTGTTCCAATACCATTCTTGGTTTTCCAATCCAATAGTATGTAAATACATTTCACTCAATGCTCTTGACATTTTGTCAAGTATAGGCAATGGTTTCTTTTTATTCCATTCTAATACTGTCTTAGAAATTAGTTCGAAGTTTGACATATAGTCAATGCTCTTTAATAAATTTAGTTTGTTCAAAATCTACATTTTTTACAGTTAAAGTGTTCTCCTATTTTGTTAATGTAAGTTATAAAATTTTTTGGTTTCTTAAAATATGTCCAGTCACCTTTGTAATACCTGCCTGTAACAGTACACTCTTCTAGTGGTATGTTAGTGTTATCGTCTTTGTAGTTGTGTTCTACTTTTAATGCAATACCACCTTCACCCCATCTATCTACAATGCGTTCTAATATTAATCTTTGACCAGTAGGTATCTCATTGTACCTTCTTTTTACTTCGCCTAGTATTAATATTCTTTCGTCAAATTCTAAAACAAAGTCAATATCACTAGGGTGCATCTTCCCATTCTGCACTCCTGTAAAATCAATGACTTGTTTTACTTGGTTTCTATTTCTTATTAAACTCATAAATATTGGTTGTACACCTTAACTAAGTCAGCCCATACAGTTTTAGCAAAACTACAGGGTGTGCAAGATACCTTAGTATTAAATATCCTTTCAAATATTGCTACATACTGGTTTTGTTCTTCAGGTGTAAATTTATTCTTTCTAGTTTCAATAGCCATTCGTATTAACTCGAATTCTGCTTCTGTTAAACATTCAGGTTTACTATACCTAAATACCTTGTTTAGTTTTTCTTTTCTTTCATCGCAACCACAATCTTCCCCTGCTATAAACTTCACCGCTTTCTTGATTCCAGTAGCGGTTGTTATCTTTTCTACTGTGTCACCAAGTCCTTTACTTGCTTTTTCGTGTTTGGCTTTCCACGCTTTGTACTCTTTAGTTCTTTTGTCTCCTTTAAATTCGCTCATAATCTTCGTTTTTTAGGTCATCCCAGTCCTCTTGTATTTTATTTTTTATGTCTTGTTTTAGGTTTTTTAATGTGTTAAATATACTAACCCAACTTATATTGGTTTCCTCTGCTAGTTTTCGTATGCTCATATCTGTTTGACTGTACAGCTTCCACATCTTTTTATCATACCAATGCCAATCTTCAGAAACCTCATCTATCATAGTACATATTTTATGATAGGCTTGTTGTTCTTCTATATTGTCCTCGTGTTGTAGTTGCCACGTTTGTTCGTGGTCATCTAGTCTTATTTTTTTATATTTCTTCTTTTTGTTATAGTATTGATAGAACAAGCTACGCAATGTAAAATACATATACCCCCTGCTTACTTTTCCGTTTTTTATTATCTGTTCAGGCTTCGCATACTTTGTAAGTGCTATGTAACTTTCCATTACTATATCTTCAGCAAAGTTTTTCTCACCAAAACTTCTAACTATTGTAACCCATTCATTATGCTGCTCTGCTACTATGCTAAGCCATTCGGCTCTATCCATACTATTGTAATACTTAAAAATACTAGGCACACTTGTAGTGTATGTTCACGCCCATCATCATAGTCTGTAAAAGAATACAAACCTCCAACCATAAAACCAAGTATAGGTGCAAAATAAAACTCTGCTCTATTAGCTAAACCAATAGCAATAGAAACTAAACCTACAATACAAAGTGCTATTATAAAAATCAAAATAAAATATCTTTTAATTCACTAATTTTTGAATGTAATATATTCTTACCTAAAAATTCAAATCCTACATTGTTTTTCGACATACGAAGTCTTATTGGTTCTTCATAAGGTGTGCATCTCCCTCCTGTTTCTGTTTCTTTTATTTTTAAAACGTGCAAGTGTGAATACATCCAGTCAGTAGGATGCGATGTGTAACGATGGATACATATTACATCGTCTGCTCTGTTACCCCACTTACCTCCACCTTCAACAGATGCTAACCCTAATGGTGTTGGTAGGTTTTCATATTCGTGGTTGTTAGGATGTGTTCTGCGCATTGCTTCTGTGACACCGTGTGCATTTAAAAAAACAGCTACACTATTCTTTTTTGCAAACAGTCTAAGTTCAGAAGCCACCTGATAGTCGTACTCGTGACCACCGACACTCCTTAACAGTTGTGTATCTTTAGATAAAGAATTATATGGGTCTATTACTAAACCTTGAAAATCCCATACATCTTTTATTGCATTTACTTCTTTTAGTAACTCTTTATATGTGTACAGTTCTTCTACATCTATAATTTTAAAATATGTATTGCACCAATCAATGCTTTGTGATATTTCTTCTTTAGATGCTGTATGTATAGGTTTACCCATTTTGAACTCTATAATTTTGCGTACAATACTTTGTGGTGTATTCTCGCTAGACCATATAACAAATTTAAGTTTGTGTAGTACAGCCCATACTGTAAGCAGGTAACATATAACAGTAGTTTTACCTACGTTAGCGTGTCCTATAATTAGGTTAAAATTACCTTGTTTAAAACGTATGTATTCGTCTATATCAGGTATTCCTATTTTAAGACCTTCTTGTATCCTGCCTTCTTTAATATCAAATATCTTTTCTTTAATATTGTCTGTTGTTGCTATCATTAGTTTAAATCACCATTTGGTTTTATTGCATATTTGTTTGTTTCTTTTTCCCAGTTTCTTCTCATTCTATATGGATACCCTAAAAGTATATTTACATCGTAATTCCAAAAGTCATCAGGTATAGGGTCTCCGCATTTATATTTCTTTAGTGCCATAAAAAAAGGGGCTAAAAGCCCCCTGTTGTTTAAAAAGGTAAATCTACTTCTCGTGCCTCGTTCTGTTGGTTATTGGTTACTTCGTTTCTTTCTGCAACCCTTATACCATCTTCCGAAAGCCATCGTACAGCAGCGTTACCTAATGTTATAGGTTGTGCTTTATTTTCTCTTTCTTCTTTTGATAGTGTTTGTGTTACCCATACATTGTTACCGTATTGTGACTGGTTCTGTACCATCATTGTTATGTTGAGGTACTTCTTACCATTCTTACCTTCTACTAGCTTTGTTTTGTCAATTGCTGTAAGGTCGATACTTCCTGAAATAATTGCTGTTGTCTTTTTTTCCATACTACTTTAAATTTAAAATTATTATATTCTCCTATGTAATATACATTTTTTACTCTACACCTTTGCAAGTTCATCCTGTACTTTTTTAGATACCTTGTACTTAGACATAATTGCTTGAATGTTACCACCGCCTTGAATGTATTCTATTGCTTTACTATATTCAGGCGTGTTAGTGTTTAACCACTTTCTTTCTTGTGTCTTACCACTTGCTACATTACCATCATCATCTTCTGCTTGTAATGCGAGTAGTGACTGTAATGTGTATCGTCTGTAATAAGTTATAGCACTACCTAGTTTTTGTGGGTCGTTTAGTTCAGGTAATTTAAGTCCTGATATTACACCACCTGTACCTTCAACACAAATTATCTTACTATACACCATATCTTCTTCAATAGGTTGTATAAGCAGTAGCTTGTATTTTTTTAATAAAGGTTGTAGTTGTTTAAGTAGTGAGTTGATGTCAAAATACTTTGACTTGTAAAAAGGGTTACTAGCATCTTTGCTAATAGTTCCTATTTCTTGTTGTAGCTGAAATAGCTTTTGATTAATGTCTAGTTGTTTGCTCATAAAATATATTTTAAACTAAGTTACAAATAAATATTTAAATAAAAAAAGGGCAACATTTCTGCTACCCTTTCTTAATTAGAACAAACAATTATTAAAGTATTAAAGATACTTCCTAACTTCCTGCGAGTAATGTTCATACATATCTTGCAGTTCGTCAATAGTAAATTTAGTTATTTCATTACTTTTCTTATATAGTTCTTGTGACAAGTTATTACCAAGATATTGACTAAACTTATATTGTTCACCTGCTCTATATACATTACAAGCTACACATTGAGGCTTTACATTTCTTTCATCCCACCTTGTAGAATAATGTTTCCTACTCATAAAATGTCCCGCTTGAATACCTCCTGTTTTCCAATGTCCTACTTTACCACAAGTAACACACTTACAATACCCACGTTTATCAGCATTACTAAGTCTTACATACTGACTAAATACAACATCTATTTTTTTTACTAATTTACTTCGTGAAGGTTTTTTAGATGTTCTAGGCATTGTTTTTTTATTCATCCATATACTCTAATAGTAATTTACCTGTTTGTTCGTTTATACCTCTTATACAGGAGTATATGTGTTTAGAGTTTTTTTTTACTTCTTGTCTTTCTAGTAGTGTAGAATCAATACCTAAGTTAGCATACATATCACAGTCTAACGCTAACAACTCATCTGTTCTTTCTTTTATACTTTTTTGAAAGTTAATTGCTATTTCTTGTGCTAGTTGTTTAATGTCTTGTGTCATATATACGTTATTAGCCTCCACCCACCAAAGGTCGAAGTTTTTAAATTAAAAATCAATAAAATTAAAAAATGAAATATTAACAAACTACCTGTGCTTGTTGTTGCCCATTATCTTTTCTGCCCCTCTACTACCGAAGTAACCGATAAAAACAATAGTTAATAATTCTTTTATTACGTCTAGTTCGTCTAGTTGCATATACCACCCTATCACAAATGCTACTGTAAGAAATACTAAGGTAAGTGGTCTAACGTTTTGTGGTAACCAACCGCTTCTTGAATCAGCAACCCAACGTCTAGTAATACCATCAAACTCGTGTATCTCTTGCTCTAGTTTTTTAAGGGCAATCTCTTTGTCAGCGTCAGACATTTCCGACCCACCAATAATAGTCCTAACAACGTTCCCAATGGGAGTATCATTAGCAAGGCTACCGACAACATTGGGTATTTTTTCCAGTAAAAACTTACCAACTCCTGTATCTTTAAATTTCTTTTTATCTGACATCTAAAACCATTTCTCTGTATAGTGCTTGTGCTAAAAGTATTTCATTTGGACTTTCTATACAAATATCTTTTGTTAATTCTCTAAAGTCAGCTATCCTTTCTGTTCTCGCACTTGCACAGCTTGACATCGCTGCAACAAGTATCATTATCATTATTGTTTTCATAACGTTTGTATGTTTGTTGGAGCATTATTGCTTCCGTTAGTTTGTCGATACTTTTGCGTATCTCTTTTAATTCGTTTCTTAGTCCGTTAGACTTTACTTTAACTTCGTTCATTTTTTTTTGCTTGTAACAGTCCTCTTTCGTATTCAGCTTTTTTTTCTATTTCTAGTATTCTCTTTTCTAAATTATCTATCACTTCTATTTTTTCGTCTAACCTATCGTGTACTAAGTGTATTTCATCTTTCAAAGCTGTAAACTCCGCAAATATTCCACCTGCTGTAAAAACAGTAACTACAAAAGATACTACTAACGACAGGTTATCTTTAATAAAAGTATCTGCCATTTTACTTTTTCTTAGCAGGTTTGTTTCTGCCATTCTTTTGCGCCCTTGTACAATGACTATACTTACCTCTTCTGTTTAATGACTTTCCCATCTATTGTACTACCTGTTGTATTAGTTGTACACCCATACACATTCAGCAGGTTTTGCGGTATCAACGTCAAGATGTATGAAGGTGTTAGCAATTCCAATTCTGTTAAACCCAAGTTTAAATGCCTCGTTGAGTAAATCGTGTCTATCCCCTGAAGCTGTACAAGCAATGTCAACTGCAAGTCCTTGCAAGTGACTGCTGTTGGAAACTCCACCGACCTTAGCATTGTGGGATTCTGTACGGTATCCACTTGTAATACGAATGGGCTTTCCGTATCGTTCTCTAAGTAAGTCGATTTTGTACAAGAGACCATTGTCCATATAATTACCAGAACCTTTTTCATCTGGCGAATCAAATTCACTTATGTCAAAATATTTCAACTCCATTAAAAAAATATTACGCTTAAAATTCCTGCAACACAGATACCAATACCTACCATAATTAATAAGTCTAATGCCTCACCACTTTTGTATTTAGTATCAAACCAGTTTTTTACTTGTGTTAGTGTAGATTTTATTTTATCCATTACTTATCGTTTAGTTTTTTCTTTGCTGTCTCTCTATCGTCAAAGTCAAGTGCTGCTTTTAATACTAGGTTATCCATCATATTATTCTGTGTTTCTAGCATTTGTTTCTGTAAGTCTATAACCATAGCTTCTAGGTTATCCTTAGCAGCAACTAGCAACTCTATTTGATGTTCTTTCTTTTCTAGTGATGACTTCAACGCTTGTACATCATCAGGCTTACTACCTGTTATTGTACTTACAATAATACCAATACTAGCAGAAATAGTACCTATCATCATCATAACAACTTCCTTGTTGGTTTCTAATACAGGGTATTGAATTAGTGCAATTATAATTCCTATAATAATAAGAAAAATAAACAGCGACCCTACATAGTGACGAATCTCTTTAGCTACTCCGTTTCTTGGCATATTCATTTCAGTTTGTCTTTTATTTGTATTACAGTCCAGATAAGTGATGCTATAAGCACAAGCGTACTCAACATCATATTTATATTTGCTAGGCTAAAACCTACTGCCATTGAATTAATTATATACAATCTTAAATTTTCCATTATGCTATTGCTAGATAGAGATAAGTACCTGATGAATTATTGTAACTAGCATCAGTAGTAATTATTTCAAATCCAGTCGAATTAAAATTAGCAGCACTAAATGTGCCTTCTGAATTAGATAAGTTAGGATACAACTCCTTGTTTCTTGGGTTGCTTGGAGACCTACCACTATCTAATATTCTCCAATTAGCAGTAGCATCTGTTCTTTTTATCATTAAAAATCTAGGTTCAAACCCAGTTGTGATTGAATTAGAAGAAGAACCATTACCCGAATAACTACCTATTTTTTGATAGCCTTCTACTGAGTGAAAGCAGTAGGCAATCATTTGTTCATTGTGAGAATAGTCAGAAGTAAATACGGTTGAAGTTGGTAATGCTGCTGTAGAATTAATTTTAGAACCACTTGTAAAAGACAAATAATCCAAAGTTCCATCAATAGCAGTAGTATATATAAACCAATTTGAGGTAGCTTGAAGTCTTTTTGTAATATATAATTCAGGAGCAGAACTTAATCCGTGTCCTATTGTATCAGATGCATTTGATTCATTTGTCCATTTCACAATACTAAAACCAGAAGCAGTATTTGCTCTAACATCTGCATCTATATCTCCTGAAGTATCAGTTACTGTAGTTCCTCCTGCATTCCAACACCAAGCTACATAATCTTCATTATTGGTGTTATATGAATTTCCTGCACCTACTGTGAAACCATTACTATCAAAACTTGTTATTCCAGCAGTAAAAGCATCAAGTTGCACAGATTGTGAATTAGTCTCCAAATAATTTGTCCCCCTTAAAGCATCTTGTAATCTATGACCATCATTCTGGTCTCTATTTTTTATCCAAACCCAATCAGGCCGGAAATGCGTAGCTTCTTGATACACTATATTAGAAGCAGTACCATTATGTGTGCCTCCTGTATCATTAGCATTCCCATCTAATTGGTATAAAGCAACCCCACTATTATCAGAAAATATATCTGTAGTAGATATTGTAGTAGATGCGTGTGTTTCACCATACAAGGTTGTTACTTCTGATGAAGATAATGCTTTGTTAAATAACCTTACTTGGTCAACAGTACCATCAAGATAGTTTACATTATTACCATCTTGACCAATCAATGTGTTAGTCTGTATTTGTGTGAAAGTATTAGCTTCACTTGTTATGGTTTGAGAAGAATTGTTTATGTAAAAAGTTATTGTCCCACTATCCATAACTAAAGCTATATGCATCCAAGTATCCGCAGTAGCACTATTTGTAGGTGTTCTTAAATTTGCTGCATTTGCATTGGAAGCATTGTACTGTGTACCTAAAGTTCTAAAAATGTAAAATCTATTACTAAAAATACCAAAAGCTACTTGGTTTTCAGTAGTTGTTCCAAGTATGTTAGTGAATATCCTGTCTATTGATGACGACACATCAGGTAAATTTATCCACATTGATATTGTGTAAGTAGCAGAAGAGCCAAAGGTCAAACCTGCATTTGTTGGAATTGATATTTGACTGTTACTCCCATTAAATACAGCACCTCTATTTATATACCCACCAATACGTTGAGTACCTCCGTTTCCTGTGTATAGTACAGTATTAAAGTGTTCTGAAGGAACTAAAGCATCAGCTCCTGCTTGGTGAAGCATTTTCTTTTTTCCTAAAGCCATTATTCAGGGTTTGGAAGTTGATAATCTACTACTTGTGCTTTAGTTGTTTTTGCATTTATTTCTCCTTCTTTAGTAGCACACTCTGTTCTTAGGTCGCTTCTTTCAGTAGCTATGTCGCTAGGTACTGCTGTACCACCTTCTGCTGCTCTAACCACATACCAATCTGTTGATGATAGTTTTGAATTATAGATAGCTTTTAGGTTTGCAATTTTTTGTGTTTTAAGTTCTGCTACTGATTGAGAAAATGTCTTGTTGTTTACAGGGTATGTGAATCTACTATTGTCAGCATCCCATTGTATCTCACCATACTCTTGTGATTCTTTTTTACTTGGCTTTTCTACATCGTAGAATCCTATTGTTTCTAAATCTGAATCACTTGCATACTGTAAACCTATCTTTCCGTTCCAAGACTTTGGTACACTAGAGAAAGTTTTTATCGTTCCGTTGTCGTTTATTGCTTTCATATTATGGTGTTGTATCAGATGTATAAGTTAATATTGAATAGTTAAATACAGCAGTTGCATCGTCATCTATACACTCTACTATCAAAACATTTGTAGATGCTCCATCGTAATCATTTGCACCCACCTTGTTAAATGTTTCACTTGTTGCTGCATCAGAATCTAATGTAATAGTTTGTGAGCCTGTAAGGTTGTGTATTGTAAGAACTTGTCCTGTTTTAAAATTAGTAAAGTCAAACTCAATTGCACCTGTCAAAGAAGAACCCATTACATAGTTAGTTGCTGATGACC
>TARA_R100000278_G_scaffold33324_1_pt1 | contig 13691 bp, 17 predicted proteins | sample TARA_R100000278 | Tara Oceans TARA_R100000278 (sample SAMEA2620755) | marine metagenome | biome: marine biome (ENVO:00000447); feature: deep chlorophyll maximum layer (ENVO:xxxxxxxx); material: "saline water (ENVO:00002010), including plankton (ENVO:xxxxxxxx)" | depth 66 m | reverse complement strand
CTTCAAAGAGACAAGAGAGCTTGTTGACTTAGACACCTTCATAGCCGAGCAAGTCCTTCCTGCTCTTGAAGGAGACAGACAAGACAAGGTTTTTGAGTCCTAAATGTTTTTCCAGATAGTCAAGTTTCATGATGGCGGCGCTGTGTCGTTGTTGTTTTTGTTTAGTCAAGTTAATAAAGGAGGTGAAAACATGGACCCATGTGGCCACTGCTTCGAGGAATGTGGTCTTGGTGTATGGCACTATCCGTGTCCGTGCATCGAGGCTAACGCCTCTGTGTGTAAGGAGTAGCGTCCTTACCCCCTGTTGAAGCAGGGGAGAGCAACTATTGGTTGTTGTCCCTTGCTTCATACGGAAGTAAGAATAAACAAGGAGGTATCTATGCCTTTCATTAACAGAAAGGAGCAACCACGATTCGTTGTGGTTGTTAAAGGTAAGGGATTCCCAGTGAATCCTTCAGAAGAATACCACTTTGAAGGACATGCAAGAAAGTCCTTTAGAGAATGGGTAGACCAAGGTAAGAGAACCAATACTGTTGAATACATACAGTTATGGGACTTACAAGGAGAACCATCTGTACTAAGAGAAAGGAGGTGGGCATAATGACTGCAGGAGAGTTCATAGACTATTTTGTAGTTGAGTTGTTCTACTATGGCAACATGAATGCCTGGATATACTTAGGTATATTTCAGTTGGCACTCATGTACATAGCTAGTCAACTTGGTAAGTTAGCAGCTTACAAATGGCGCACTAGACGGGGCAGATAATGTTCCGTCTTTTGCATAAAGAAGAATACCAAAGGAGGTATATTATGAGAGGAGTAATCCTCAGATTAGTGAGAATACCACTAGTCATACTATCAGCACTAACTAGAAATAAGGAGGTGAATATGAAATGGTCCAGACCAATTAGGTGGCGTAGAAATATGTTTGCTATTGACTTTGAGACAGTAGCAGCTGGAGATTATTGGGGTGTAAGAGACTTCAGTGATATCTGGCAGATTGGTATTACAAGACTAAGTGATGGTAAAACAAAAACTTGGACAGTAAGACCTTTAGCTAGACATATGGAACAGCCATATTGGGAGTGGTATGAGTATAAGAAGTGGAACAGACTTACCAAGATGGAAGTTGAATCTGCTCCTACTTTACCAGAAGTGTATAGAGAGATACTGCACTTCATTGGAGTAAGTGGAATACTTATAGGTCACAATGCATTTGGATTTGATAAGTTAGCTTGGGAACAAACATTACAAGCACACAACTTACCATTGACAAGTCATAAGTGGATGGATACCAAAGCTGAGTATAAGAAACTATATCCTGAAAAGGACATGGGTCATAGACTTATGAATATGGTTGATAGATATACAGCAATGGATTATGTTGAAGAAAACATGCATGATGCTGGTGAAGATGCAAAAGCATTAGCACTAGTAATGTATGCAGTCAATATACATCCTAACTTTCATAGCATCAAGAACTGGGAGGTGAGATAATGTCATACGCAGCATACACTATTAAATGCTCTGTATGTCATAAGTTGGTAAGAGTACCCTATATTCCTAGAAAAGGGTACTCATGCCGACAATGTACAGAACCTAAGAAAAGACTATACATATAACATCCCGGAGGGTGTATATGCACCCTCTAAGGTGTTATCTGTTTTTCTTTATTCGCAGGTAATACCGACTAACTAGCAGCCCTAGTCTAGTCACACTTGTTACGCCAGAATACCATTCTTAATACCCAACACACTTTTTTTTTGAGGTCAAATTAGTTTTTTTGGTTCAAAAGTGTCAATTCTGCAAATTTATTTTTCAAAAGAATCAGGGGAGTATGTATACATTTGTACATACTCTGGTGCTTCTATTGAAGTTATTTCTCAAAAGAGAGCCACGGCAAACAATCCGTGAGTGGGTAAATTAGTTTGTTAGATGTTCTTGTAGAGATATTCAGATATTGAAGTATCTTAAAGGGCGAATCTCGCTGCCCGTAAATACACAGCCAGTGTATTACAAAGTGGTGACAACGACCGCTTACAAAACTACGTGTGTTTGTAGCGACGTCACTATATGAGACGTAGTAGAAAACGGCTACACCTATTAGCACGGTTGCCGTCTTAGCATCGTTGACAGGAAGCTGTTAACCGAATGAGACCATGGTGTAAAGAGTACATACGTTACATTGTCAACTGCCAATGCTTGCATTTAGCCACTGCAAGTATGCACGAACTGTGTGACAGACAGATATTGTGAGCCAACTCAAGAAGCCATTGTGTGACAGGCATAAGCTGGAGAGGGTAACGTATGGAAACTAAGCGCAGGCAGTAGCACTACGATATTCAGAAATTAGTATCTTATACAGTTTATGTTGTTGTTTTGGTACTGGGGCCCTCAACCGAGGGCTCCAGCTGCCTTTGGGATGCATGGAGACTTTGCACTTAGGTGGAAAGGAAATTATGCAAAAAACAATAGCAGCCTTAAAAGCTGCAATATCCTGGATTCAGGACGTAGAGATATTGGAAGACGGTCCCGACCGAGTTGTCGTAGACCCTGTGTCTTTCAAATGGACCTTCGTTCCATGGAATCCTATTGCCATAAAGGTATCTTGTGAAAAATCACACCATTGTCTAACTGACTATGGAAAGTTGATTTTCGATATTCAACAATTTAAAACAATTGTTTGGATGATTACACAATGTGTATCTGAGGGCAAACATCTAATGAGTATCCAAAAGGAGTTGTACGAATTTTGTTTTACTGACTTTAGTCAAACAAAAGAACAAACTATCAATTGGTTACTTTATGGAATATGCGGAATTTGCGCTAACTGTACAGCCACTGAGCATTGCACAATTGAGCAATCAATAGTGGATGAGTTAAATGCAACTTTCGATTTTAATCCAGAAGATGGAACTCATTACCGAAAGGATGAAAGCTAATGGAACCAACCATTTGGTTACAAGCTTTTGCACACATGGCTAACAGAGTCAACGGCAGAAATGCCAAGGCTCGTGTTAGTCGTGGTGCTAATGAAGCTATGAACCTAAAACGACAAGAGAAGAACTATCTCAAGACTGGACCTAAAAGACTAAGAGGCTCTAATGGTAGAGAATATAGTCAATGGGTTGAAGCTGGAGATAAGATTCCACATCTTGTCAAAGCTAAAGACTACATCGGTAGTCAAGAGTGTGTAGAGATACAGGAACCAGAAGTCTGTTTTATTTATGATAATGATTTGAATCATAAGTTTGCAGATTGCTATTACTGTGTCAATGCATTCAATATCAAAACTAGCTAAATAAAGAAACCCTTTGTGCAAAGCTTCGTGCATCGCAAAGGCAGTTGGAGAAGTACGCAGTCAGTCTAACTGGTGACCGTACACTATCACACCAAACAACAGCTAACTTCTACCGGAACACCGGTAGTCGTATCGTAAACCAAAAGGAGAAAAACTATGAGAAAAGATGAAATCTCTGAGAAGAGTACATCTGACTTATTAGCTCTGGTTGCTGAACACATGGGAGACCATGGAAAGTATGCTGCGACTTACAAGTCAAGGCGTGCTGTAGTAAGTAACAGCATTGTTGAGATTTCTCTTGATGAGGCAATATACAGACTCATCCTAACTGGAACACTAGTTCTTGGTACTGACAACAGAGTCAATACTAAAACTAATCCTATTAGGTTTGAATCAAGCTATGCTGCTCAATCACACAAGGTTGTAACAAGAATAGATGCTCAAGATGGCACGGTCTTAGACCCTGCTGTTGCAAGCATTGTTGGACAAAGTCCTAACATTTCTAACAAACTTGTGAATGGGAGATATTATGAGATTGAAGGCTTCTTGCCAACACCTCATATTGGTCTCAATCCTATTGATGGCGAAATGCGTAGAAGTGGTAGAGATACTCTACATTTGATAAAGGTGAATTCCTATATCAGTAGACGTACTCGTACTACATCTATCATTAAACCTGAAGTCAAGGAAGGTGCTTTACCTTGCTGGCAACAGAGAAGAACCTTTGGAGAAGACATGCCATATATAGAAGGCACAGGACAATGTACTGAGTGTTCTATGGCTGTTTGGAACGAAAGAGACTCTTATTGTGAGGAAGCTAAAGCTATTTCACTTAAGAGAATCTGGATGTCCAATATCCAAAGATTCTCACTTTGGAAAGTTGATTATGACTTAGTAGACCTTGACCCAGAGTATGTCAAAGTAAAGCACAAGATTGCTGAGCTTGACCACTCTGTTGAGGAATCTGTCAAAATCTATCGCACATTGAATGCTGCATATCCTACATTCAAGAACCATATTGGGTTCAACGAAAAGGAACTGCGACAAATGTTGCGTAGAGTTGATGGACATCTACGAAGCAAATACAACTTCCAATTATCTCAATTGAGATACAAGAGTGTCTTAATTAGAGAAGCTTGGTCAAGTTACTTCAAAGCAGACTATGCAAAGAAGATGGATTATTCCAATCTTCCTAAGGGATGCAGAAGAAGTATATGCATATCTCTTTGTGAGAAATGTATGACTAAGAAGGTTGATTCTGTAGATTACAGATTTACAACCAAAAAACAACACATAGGTTAATAACTTAACTTAATGCAGGGTATTCCACAGTGAGTACCCTGCTGTGTTACACATAACAACAACTTATTCGAAAGGATAAAAACTATGAGTAAAGGCAACCCTTTACAGAAGTCCAAGAAGCAAGCTAGACAAGCAAAGTCTTTGAAGGCTCTTGGCTATAAGATAGATAAAGAAGGTAACGTAGTTACAGATGAGTGGAACAGCAGTAGCTTCCACAGTGCATCTTGTGACTGTGATACCTGTTTCCTCCCTGGATACATGTGGCTTCAATTACAAGCTACAATTGAGCAATCCAATGGAAACGGTGGAGTATCAAGAAAGCAAAGTACTGTTTACCATGTTGACAAATATGGTAAGCGTGTAGAGAATGCAAAGCACAAAGACCATAACAAGTCTGAGTGTTCTAAATCCTCTACTACTTATTGTGGGTTGAAAGATATTATGCAAGCACACATTGATGATGTTTGTTCATCCAAAGACCCAGAAGGCTATGCTAGATACAAAACTTATAGAGATAAGAAAGTCAAAAAGATTATCTTCTCTGACAAAGTCAGTAGCAAGAAGTCACAGACTGTTATCAATACTATCTATTCAGCATATTTGCTTGCTTTCAAAACCAGACAAGGTTTTGTATTGCAAAAGCAAAAAGACAGAGAGATGAGGATTCAACAATCTAAATCTCAAGTCAAACATACTAGCTGGTTAGACCAGCTTGACCATGTTAACAATCAACTCTTTGGGTAAATACCCTAGAGTTGCAACATAAACAACTAACACAAAGGAATACCATTGTGAGTAAGAAAAATCATATCAATGCCAAAGATATGGCCGTTCTGAGTGCAGCAATGCACAAAGAGGCAAATGGCACGTCCACCGAAGCGGACAAAACAGTTGATGCAATCATCAACGACCTTGCTATTAATTTCAAAGGGAGACCTAAGAAAGTAAAAGCAAGTATTAATAAGAGATACCATGGCAATAGGTCATGGGTTAAATCTCAAGAAGCAGATGCTAGAAAGCAAAAGCTTCAGGAAGAAAGGGAAATCGAAAGAAGAAATCTTCTTGACCCAGTCGCTATGGCAGAATCCATTGGAAGACAGCCAGAAGACATTCTTCCATCTCGTAGGCACTTTTCATAAAGTGCCTGCGGGTTTACATAAACAACAATAAAAAGGAAAAACTATGAAAGAAATAATCATGGGAATACGTAAGATGGTACTTGGTAACAAGTCCTATGTTACAAAAGAGCAAAGAGAACATTTGCTCAATCATATGCCTGACCATATAGATATAGAAGAAGTAAGGGCAGCGTTTGCTCCTATTTCTGACCATATGGGTAACTATTCCATCAGAGGAAGGAATGAAGTTATTAAGGCGTGGCGTGAAGTCACAGAGATAGTTGAAAAGAATATTAATTTAGTGGTAGCACTAAATGATGTATTCATGTTCGATGACATCTGTTACGGACTTTATGCTTGGCACATCATGACAGACATGAGTAGTTACAACCATGTAACTATCAAACCTGCAGAGTACCATGAACCACATCCAGTGGTCGGTGCTGGTAGATGGGCTAGATAATGAAAGCGGAAGATAAAGTGTCTTCCGTTTTTGTACATAACAACAATACAAAGGGAGAATAATATGTGTGTAATCGCATCTATTCCTGCTGGTCAAACAGTCTCTGAGCAAGACCTCAGAGATATGTGGCAGCGCAACCCGGACGGTGGCGGCATATCCTACATCGATAAGGGACAAGTAAAGGTATACAAGTCTATGAAACTTAAACCATATCTGAAGAAAGTTCAGAATGTTATTAAGACTTTCGGCGACAATGATATACTCCTGCACATGCGTATCGCTACGCATGGTGAAGTGTGTATTGCTAACACACATCCATTTGCAGTTAAGCAAAATGGCAAAGCCTGTAAAGATATAGTCTTTGCTCACAACGGTATCTTACCGTCTGCTTATCAAACTGGTAAGAAAGACATTGATGCCGATGGGATACAAATCAGTGACACCAGACAGTTCAATGAATTGTTCTGGAACAACTTTGATGTCTATGCTATTGACGATGCCAGAGTTAGAGAGCTGATTGAGGACATACTCGGTTGGGGTAACAAGTTCGTAGTATTCAATGCAAGCAAGCACTTGCGTAGAACTACTTACATCTTCAACGAGTCACGTGGTACGTGGCAAGATGGTATATGGCTATCGAACACTGCTCACTGTTCAGTATCCTACAACAAGTCAGATAATTGGTTTACGCCGACTAAAGAAGATGAAAAGATTCTTGAGTCAATTAGGCAAGAGAACCCTGATGCTGACTTTGTGCCAATTAGCAGAGATGACACTGGTTCTAAACCAGAACCTAGCCATACTATGGGTTGGGGAGATGACACTGGTCTATATGACCCTCGCTTACTTAACGATAGTGAGTGGGTTGCTAAGCTCAACAATATGCTTGAGAAAACTGGCTATCAGCTACTTGAATCTGCCATGGATGGTATGTGGTTCGAGTTTGACTACATGGGCGACATGGTATGTCCTTCATGTGGTAACAAGCTAGACGAAGAAAACAATTGGGCAAGAACATGTCATGAAGATTGTGACATGTACGAGTTCGACCAAATACCTTCGTCAGAGTATGCTCAAGCTGAAGCCGAAGCATTAGCTGACATGGCAGAAGAACGAGTTGCTATACAGCAAATCGAAAACAAGATGTTACATAACATCGATGAAGATGAACAGCCAACGCTGTTTAATCTTTAAACATAACAACAAAACAATAAGGAGATAATATGAATAGAGAAGACTTTATTCAGTATCAAGAGGGTCAAATGCATGACCCTCTATCGATACAGATTATATCTGCGGACGAAGCACGTCAGTTGTGGACTGGCCGTCCTAGTAAGAATCCGTTTGCTCCTGAGAATCAACAATATGGTTACAGGAACAGAGTGGAAGAAGACAATCAAGAAACTTCATCTTTCTATGATGAAGCTATTGTTGTTGACTTGCTAGGCGACCACCTGCACTGGGGTGAAGCGTTTGGTAATGACGCTTACTTGTCTAACTTGGAACATAACTTAGATGCTATGCTACGTAGATACATCTATAACAAGTTCCATGAAGATGATAATGTGGACAACATATTATATCACTATGGTAAGTTCCTGTTGAACAGACAAGAAAACCATACTAGTGCTCTACACGGTGAGCGCTTGGGTCCTGGACAAGTACGTGACGTAAGTTATTACAGAGGCTCTGAGTTAGTAACTGTGTATGCTATGCGTAAGACATTCAACTTACCTGCGTTTGCATTCCCAGACACACAGGTTCAGTGGTACAGGCCATCAAGATTTGATGGTCATGACTACATGCGTAACCGTGTGTTTATGCAATCGCATGCACCTAAGTTGTGGGTCAACCATCCACTGAGGTATTTCATTATACCTATCGTAAGTGATGACGCAGTGGCACAGGTTGGCGACTCATTTGATGAGTTACCTTACAACAAGTACATGTGGTCTGGCACAGACTTCAGGTTCAAGGGTATTACCAATTTCAATAGTACTTATCGATATGCAGACAACAATGAATATGGAGAATCTATGTTCTATGACTTTGCTGAAGATAAGTGGAAATTGCAACCTGAAGAGTGGGGTCGTAAGTTCAGGGAGTGTAACTTCTGTAGAGGTCACTACAGTACACACTTCTTGACATGGTACAAACGAATTGGTTCATATGGCAATACACGTAATCGTATTTGTTTCATATGTAACTCACTTGAGACACAAAGTTACAATGTGCCTCAGAAAACATTCGTATCGTATCCAGCGACAATCAATAGAAACAATGCACACGGATTTGACAGTATGGCTAATGACCAGTATGTCAATTTCGTTCATGGTCTTGATACACCAACAGCTAGAGGTGCTAGGGATTATGCTGTTAACTTCATTGACGACTCTGATTATCAAACAGAGATAACAATGAACGATACAAGGTTCTATGCACCTGAGTTGCCAGTAGATGCTAGGAAGTATTTGTCTTGGTTGTACAAATCATTCAAACATGTATCTGGTTCAGTTAGTACACAACTGATTGTTGACTTACTTGAATGGAAGTTCAAAGACGAAGACAACAACACAGGTTATGAACACATGTGGGGTGATGACTCTGAGTGGACTGATGATAGTGGTAATTATCAAAGCGTAGGAGAGAAACTAGAAGAGTGGGGTGCGTATTTTCCAAATGCGTATATCTATGATTCTGAGAATCCTGTTGCAGATACTTTGATATCATTACGCATTGACTCTGCTGATGATGAACGTATATGGTATATTAACCGTAGAGGTGACCAACCTAGTACTGGTGCTAGGGTTGAGGATGACAACTGGTTGTCACCTGACCATGGCATATCAAATCTAAACATTGATAAGAACGAGTATAGGTTTGCACCAAGATTCTATTATGTTAATCATGATAGTGTCAATGGTTATACTGCCTATCCTACTGACCATCAAGTTGAGAATGATTCAGTACCAGAGTACAGCTGTAATTGTAATGGATGTATAGGAGACGGACTAACACATCCGACACATTCTAACTGGCATTACAAGACTGGCTTACATCTTGGTCTTGAGCTCGAGCTTGTTGCTAGGGACACTAGACTACTAAGTCAAGTTCCTTTCGAACAACTGTTTGAGCGTACCATTGAGGTGTTTCACCCTGATGGATACAGAGACCTTGTTCACTCAAATATGCCTAATCCACAGTTGTTGTATGCAAAGCGTGACGGCTCACTACCTAGTGGGTCTGGCGTTGAGTATATATCACAACCAATGACATTGGCTGCATGGCATCAAGTTCCTGAGAAGTTCTGGAACTTTGTAGAAGCTAACTACAAAGCCTTTAGGTTAGATGATGTGGGTATCCACATTCACTTCCCTTGGGCTTCTATGAATCTAGCTCATGCTTATGCTATGCTATCTGCACTCAATACGTTGCAAATGAATCAGAATGGTCTGTTGCTACACGTAGCACAAAGACCAACTGGTCGTTGGGCAGCTTGGGACTTACTACAATATCGAGACACATTCAATGTTGTAGCTGAGATTGCCAAAGAGCGTAGACGTGGTGACAGTGAGAAATACAAAGCTATCAATACAGAGCACTCTGCAACTATTGAGCTTAGGTATTTCAAGTCAAATGCTAAAGGCTCTAGGGTCATGAAGAACCTAGAGTTTGTCGATGCAATCTATCAGATGACTAGACAAGACGTTGAGTCTGTTTCATATCAATGGGACAGTGAACGTGATATGCCGTCATCTAGTTTGATTGACATTGTTGCTGAGTATGCAAATACTTCTAGCAAGTACAAGGTTGACCATGTGCATCATGAAGATACACCGGTTGGCCATTATGTCGAGCGTAAGATATTTGACTTTGTTAACAATAACATTGACAGATACCCTAACTTACATGCATATCTTGGTGGGTTCACCATGAACTTGGATGATACAGACAGGGACCTTACACTTGACGACATTGGCTACTGGTCAATACCAGAAGTCGATGAGACAGAGGAAGAAGAGATACATGATGATGTAGATAGAAACTTCTCCGGCTTATTGATGGTCGAGACAAGTGACACTATGACATTGTTAGGTACAACCTACACTGTCTCAGACATAACAACAGATACACAGGAGGTATAACAATGCCTAGGGACACAGAGTCTATTAGGCACCCGTTACACGAAAGAATCACAGAGACCACCCTATGGGGTGGTTTCCGTGGCAGGGATGTATGGAATGTATATCCTAATTCTTTTGGTGTGCCTGCGGGTCGTAACCGTGGTAGATTTGCTGACAAGCAAGCTCTACTAAGGGTACAAGAAAGATATTGGAAGAAAGGTCTTCCAATGGGTATGGAGCTCGAGCTAGAGCTACCATCACAGTATGACCATGGTGGTGACAACTATGTTTACATGCGTGATTATGAACCTGTTAAAGAAGTCATGGAACTTGTTAACAAGAAAGTAATTGATGGCATGAGAAACTTTGCATTACGTAATGGTCAAGACTGGTATCACTGGTCACATACAGTAAGTGCTAAGGGTGATGGTTCGTTGCACAATGGTGTGGAGTTCAACTTCCAACCGTTTACAACTAACGCATTCAAGAAATATGCAGCTAGTACCTTCCAAGATATTGGATACACTAAGTTCCAAAGAATGGCAGATAACGCTGGTATACATATTCATATACCTAAAGCAGCATTTAGTGATGTAGAACTGTATATGTGGTTGTTACTTATACAATCACTTAACAGTGCTAAACATACTAATGGGTCGACATTCATAGAAACTATTGGTCAACGTGGAACGAGGACATATAGTTCTGATAACGACTTACTTACTGGTGAAAGACTTTACAACGCTGTAATTAACAGACGTTGGAGTCAAGGCAAGTATAGACAGATTAACTTCAATGGTCACGGCAATACCATGGAGTTTAGAATCTTTGCTTCTAATCAGATGCCTGAGCGTTTGATTAAGAACATGGCATTCGCTGAACATACTTGGCGTTACGTTCATCTACTTATGGACTTTATCAATGATGAGAAATATACTCAAGCATTGCAGTTCTTAGCAGATGCAAACATGTTTGCTGGTTATATACGTAACCCTAACATGAAAGGTCACAATGATGAGCTTGCTTCTTTCGTCAAGAGACGTTGGAAACCAAGTTCAACAAATGGTTGGCAGTTTGACGATACAGTCTTACCTAACCTAGTGAGACTCAATGAGCAGTTTCAAAACTGGAATAACTCAGAGAGTATAAACAATAACATAACAACTAATACCGAGGAGGTAGCACAATGATTAAGCAAGCCTTAGTCACTACAGCCGTTACTGCTGCACCTTGGTGGTTATTTCCAAACGACGAGGTTATGCTTGCATGTTTTACATGTTGGCTTATCGGAAGTTTGGCTACTACCGTGCCAGCAGGTATGGTTGTTGGTGCGTTACTTTACTTCTGGCTAGAAGACTAAGTAACTAGCACTCAGGCGTAGGGGGTTCGACTCCCCCTGCGTCTACTAGGCACCAAGACAGCAACTTAAACTGTATAGGTGTTTTACTTGTTTTGCCAGTAGTCCGGTGAATTGTATCCAGAAAATCAACTTTGACCACAAAATCGCCAAATCTCCCCTATATATTTTCGTCTTGAACACGAATTACTCTCTTTTGTGAGGTCTCTATATGGAAATTGGAATTTACATCTACATATGGAAATCAGACAAAACTTCTACATATGGAAATTGGAAATTAACTTCTACACTTTAGGGGTTTGTTGTCCTGACGACACCTGCGTGGAAACTTTTCTCCTATATAGCAATAAGGGATATCTATAGCGAAAATCACAAAGTTTTAGGATTGTGAAAAAAAAATCACAAAATCGGTAAATTGTGCAAAAACTCTTACAGTCTTATTTAGGGGGTAGTTTCGAGTTTTTTAGCCGGTAGGAGCCACGACACTAAACCTTATGTTTATTGGGTTTGTTGTTTCTATCTTCAGGCGATGCGCAGCGAAGTGCTCAGAGCCAATGTTTATAGGGTTTCGTGTTTTTTTTGGGAACCTGACGGTGATGGATTGTCACCAGTTGTCACCAGCGCTCGATTTGTCTAGTGTTTCTGTTGTAATAGACTTTAGTTCTACCAAATCCTGTAAATAAAGATATGATATACCAAACTAAAGTCAATAGCCAAACTATCATCTTAAATAAATCTCCACTCTAAAATCATCTTTTTCATCCTCATCTACTACATATAGTATTTGTATAATTTCCTTTTGAAAATCCATAGCTAAATTCTTTAACCAAGAGTATTCAACAGGTGTAATAATAATTTCATCGTTCGTGCAATCGCCACCATTACATTGAACACGAGCCATTAGTCGTCTCCATGAAAGTTAGGATTACCTCTATAATCTTTTTTATCATCATCAACAAACCACTCAATAGGTAGTTCTTTGCGTTTTTCTAACTCATATTGTTTCATTTCAACATAATAATCCAAACGAATTGATATAAAATTACAAACATTACTAATAAACTTAGCTATCTTAATCATCAAATCTCCTGCCGTTATATACATATTTGACTTGCCTGTTCTTGTGTTCATGTAAATCACAAGTTTCGGTGTCAATATCCCATTGTTCCTCGTGTCTTAATGTCCATATTAACGCACTTCCACGAGGGATATATTCTTTTAACAGTTCTGTGTTGCATACCCCCTCTGGTCTGGAGAACAATAAACCCTTTAAAGTCTCCATTTGTGTATGTTTATGGTCTGCCTGAGCAGAAGAAACTTCATCTTCTTCTTCTGCCCACGACATCAAACCCTCCCAATTCATTAGAAAGGTGCCTCATTTTCAGCATAATCTGTTCTTGCAACAGGTGTAGGTGCTTTTTCTACTGCTCCCATTACATCTTTGACCATTTCTGTTTTGTTGGCGTAAGCACTAGACGGCGTATCTTTTGCTTGGTATTGCAACCCCATAACTGTTTGATAATCTAAACAAACTGCAACTTGGTCAGCAGTAATCACTAACTCTTTGCGTTCATTTCCGTCTTGTCCTGTCCATTTTTCCTCTTGCAATCGTCCTGTGACCATAACCCTTATAGTCTTTGCGTCATTAGGAAAAGAATAATTAGTATTCTCTGCAAGATTTTCCCACATATTGACTGATACCCACATATCATCAGTATCATCTCCGTAGGTTTTGATAACCATACGAGCTTTTGCAACTGTCTTACCGGTTTTAGTTTGTCTAACTTCCGGTTTCATCATTTGCCCAACAAGTATGGTGTTGTTATTACTAGCCATATAAACTACTCCTTTTGGTATCTTTTGGCTTTGGATTTTCTCTTTCATCCCTTTTTCTCTCTAACTCAGCAATACTAAGTTCAGGTTTAAAGGTTTGTAAGAAACTTTCCTTTGCTTGTTCGTAAGGTAAATCTGCGTCAATAACCTCGTCCTCATTTAAGAACGGCTTACCTGCTTTTACCCTTTTTTGT
>TARA_R100000278_G_scaffold101163_1_pt1 | contig 13872 bp, 5 predicted proteins | sample TARA_R100000278 | Tara Oceans TARA_R100000278 (sample SAMEA2620755) | marine metagenome | biome: marine biome (ENVO:00000447); feature: deep chlorophyll maximum layer (ENVO:xxxxxxxx); material: "saline water (ENVO:00002010), including plankton (ENVO:xxxxxxxx)" | depth 66 m | reverse complement strand
CTGGTGGTGAAATGAATGGTCAATCTGCTCTTGGCATGATGAACGCTGGGGACATTGTGGTATTGGTTGATTCAAACTCAACACATAAGGATGCTTCTATTACTGTTGTAAAAGAAGTATCTGCTACTGCTATTGACTTAGGTGATGGTACTACAATTAGTAGTGCTGATAGTGATTAAGGATAGGGGGAGAAATCCCCCTACTCTAATATGGCAGTAGTCAGTACCAAATCAGATACAGCAATAGACATTTGCAATAGAGGTTTAATCTTTATTGGAGCAGAACCAATTACATCTTTCGATGATGGAACAACTGAAGCAAGAGTTGCTGCAAATATTTATGAAGATGTAGTTCAGACATCTTTAACAAATGCTCGATGGAGATTTGCAACAAATCAAGAAGCTTTGAATAGATTAACAGATGCACCAACAGCACGATTTGATTTAGCATATCAGCAACCAAATGATACATTAATTATTCATGCAATAACAGTTAATGATAATCCAATAGAGTATCAAATATATGGTGATATGATTTATGCAGATACTACTACAACAGATACAGTAGTCGCAGATTATACATTTAGACAACAAGAGCAATTTTTCCCAAGTTATTTTGTAATGGCAGTCGCTTATGGATTGGCACAAGTGTTTGCAACATCAATAGCAAGAGATGGCTCTCTTACTCAAACAATGGCAACATTAGCTGATGCTGCTATGAGAAAAGCAAGAAGTGTAGACTCACAACAACAAACATCAAGAAAACTTATAACTGGTCGTTTTGTTCAGAATAGGAGATAGGAATGAGAAAGCTAAGAGTTCCTTTATCCAACTTTCAGTTTGGTGAAGTTAGTCCGTCACTTATATCGAGAACAGATTCAAAAGTATATTCAAGCTCTGCACAAAAGGTAGAGAACTTTTTTCTTAGAGCTGAAGGTGGAGTTATAAAACGAGCTGGTCTTAGTAATATATATGAGTTTGATACAACTGTTGATACTTCTAAAACTCAACAGCATAGAATAATACCTTATATATTTTCTGATGATGAACGATATATTATCTCTCTTGAAAACTTAAAAATAAGAGTATTTAGAGTAGATACATCTTTTAATGTAACACTTGCTACAACTCTTACACAAGATAGTAGTAACGCAGCATTACCATTTACACACGATAATATTCATGAGGTTACTTATGCACAGTCAGGTGATACAATGTTTATTGCTCACCAAACATTTATGGTAAGAAAACTTGTACGAACAGGGCTTACTTCTTTTGCTGTTGAAACATATACATTTGACCAAAACTCAGCAAATACAATTGTGCATCAACCTTACTTTAGTTTTCAAACCCCTGGTGTAACTCTTGACCCAAGTGCAACAAGTGGTAGTGGTGTTACCTTTACTACAAGTTCTGCTTACTGGGATACAACTGGCTCACAGCAAGGTGGTAATTATCCTGATTCAAAACATATAGGAATAAATTTTAGATACAATGATTCAGAGTTCCAAATAACCTCTGTGCAATCTGCGACACAAGCAACTGGTACAGTATTTGGTAATTTAAAAAGAAGATTAAAGGTAGATTCATTCAGAACAAGTGAAGGTGTTGGTACTGTAGAAGTTACATTACTCAATCATGGTTTGGCAGCAAACGCAGCATTTACAGTTGATAATGCTTCTGCTGTTGGTGGCATAGCAAGGTCAAATCTAAATGGTGCAAGAACAGTTTCTGAAGTTATAGATGATAATACATTTACATTTACTGCTGGTGCAAATGCAACATCGGCTGCTGCTGGTGGTGGTACACCTACATTAGAAACACATGCACCAGTTACAGAATGGTCTGAGCAGTCATACTCTGCATTGCGTGGTTTTCCAGCAGCAGTAGCCTTTCATCAGAATCGTTTATGGTATGGTGGTACACTTGGACAACCTGATGGATTGTGGGGAAGTAAGACTGGGACGTTTTTTAATTTTGATGTAGGAGAAGCAGCAGATAATGATGCACTTGATTTGACAGCAAGTATTGGTGATATCAATACTATTCGTCACATAATATCAAATAAAGATTTACATGTATTTACATCAACAGATGAGTTTATAGTTCCAGCATTACAAGGTGCAGTTACTACACCAACTAATGCATCAATAGAAAGACAGACATCATTTGGTTCTTCTTTTCTTCGACCTTACTTATATGATGGAGCAACAGTATTTGTAGATTCATCAGGTTCTATGGTACGAGAGTTTATATTTTCTGATGCTGTGAAAGGATATACTGGTCAACCTATATCAACCTTATCAAGTCATTTAATAAACACACCAATACAAATGGCTATGCTTTCTGGTGCAATAGGTCGTGCAGAAAACTATTTATTTATTGTTGATGCTGATGGTAGTATAGCTGTGTTTAATTCTAATAGAGTGGAGCAAAGAGCTGGATGGACACAATTTACAAGTCAAGGTTCATTTCATTCAGTCTGTGTAATTGATACTCGTGTTTATGCAGTTGTTAAATTTGATAAAGGTGACGGCACTAACAAATATTTTCTTTGCGAGTTTAGCAATAGCTTTAATACTGATTTGGCTAAAACTTATTCTGGTACTAATGGGGTCTTCAGCGTTAGTTCCGATTTCGCAAACGGAGCTGTGGTTGATGTGGTCAATGGGACTTTTTATCTTGGGAGTTTTACTGTGTCTGGTGGTAATGTGGACGTTTCGTCAGTAGACTCTTCTATATCTTCAGCAGAGATAGGTTTTAAGTTTGATGTTACTTTAAAAACAAATCCAATAGATGCAGTAGTTGCAGATGGACCTTTAACTGGAGAGTTTAGGACAGTACAACGAGTTGTTCTTGATTTGAACAATACTCTTTCCGTTACTGTAAATAATACTAATTTAATTATACGTCAGGTAACTGATGATATGAGCCAGCCAAGAAATGCAATTACTGGTAAGAAAGAATTTAGATTATTGGGATTCGGTCGTGACCCACAAATAACTATTACGCAGAATGCACCATTGGCATTACAGATTAATTCAATAGTAGCGGAGGTAGCGTTTTAATGATTCAGTTTTTACAATTAGCAGCTTCTTTAGTAAGTGTTGCGGCAACTGCGTCGGCAGCAAATGCAGCAAAACAACAAGCAGATTCTAGAGCAAGAGAGATTGAAGAAGATAAAAAACGTAATGAGATTATGTATTTACAAAAGCATAATGATAGGATGGATGCTTATTTTGATGATGTAAATAAGAATGAAGCTTTGTTAGGTGGTGCAACTGGTAGAGATATTGGTCTTGACAGAAGCTTTAGAGCATTCCAAAAGAAACAAGAAAAAACTATAGGTAAAGATATTGTTAGACTTGATAGACAAGCTTTATTTACTGATGATAAATATAGAAGACAAGCAGAGCAAGTTAGAATAGAGGGTGATGCAAAAGCAAATTATTTATATCTACGAGCTGTGTCATCTGGTATTAAAGCATTTCATGATTTTGCAACATATAAAGCATAATGGTTATAAATTTAAAACAACAAAAACTTACATTTAATAATAAACCCATAGGAGTTATTCAACGTACTAATGCTGTTGAGCAATCACTTCTTGGTGTAGCAGCAGAAGCTGAAAAGCTAAGTAATATAGCATTGCAAGAAATGAAGCTAGCATCAACTGAAGCTGGTGAAAAAGCTGCAAGAACAATGCCTATGGAAAAGTTCTATACACTAAATGCTGATGGGGATTTTGAAGCATACGATACAAAAGAGTTTCAAGATTTAGGAACAAATGCACAAAGAGCATTTAAAACATTAGCAAACAAAAAGTTTATGCGAAGTATTCAAAAAGATATGGAGATAAAGCATAAAGAACTAGCGTTAAAATATAAAGATACTGTTGGTGGAGATGAGCTGTATGCAAATGTATTTGGTCAATATATTGATACATTAGTAGATAACTCTCCAGCAGAATTTAAAGATATCATTCGAAATGATGGAATAGATACACTTCAACTTGGTAAGACAAATATCCAAGCTAATTTGAGAACATCTTCAAACATAGCTAGTATGCGTATGATTGAAGAGGAAATGGTAGACCTTGCTTCTAAATATGCAAAAGCTGCTGGCGACCCAGAGCTACAAGCATCAATTAGATTGCAAATGGAAAATGTAGTTCAATCCTCTCAACTTTTAGAGAATACATTTTCAAAAGCAAGAGAGCTAGGACTCACAGAAAAGTATCAAAGACGTATAGATAATCTTGATTTGAATACAAATCTTGCAAATATCTTTAGTGAAGATGGATTAGATAAAGAAGATGTGGATGGTATTAATGCTTTTTTTCAATCTAGTGGAGCTTACATATCAGATAAGTTGCGTAATAATCCTGAAAAACTGCAAGATGTAAGAGAGATTTTAAATGGAACAGAAGGCTGGCAAATGGAAAGTTTGTTTAAGCTTTCTACAAAATATAAAGAACTTACCAAAAATATACTTACAAGTTCGGATACTACTACTGCATCTTCATTCTTAGAAAAGAACAATGTTCTTAGTGTAGTAAATCAAGATATTGAAGACACAAAGAAAACACCTTTTTCTGCTGAAAAAATAAATGCACTTTCAAAAAAGTTTGAAAAACAAAGTGTAGATAATCCAAAAGCTTTTCCTGATGAAAAAATGAGGTCAAAGAAAGCACAACTTGCTGCTGCTGCTGTGGTGAGATTAGGTGATGAAATTCTACAAATATCTGATGCAGAAGGAAATGCATTGCCCTCTGGTGCATGGCGTAAAATACTTGGATATCTTGATGATGGTAGAGAAGATAATTTAAACTTTTATCCTAATATAAAAGGAGAAGAAGTTCCATTTGATTTAGCTACAAAGAAAGCAATTATCAATTTTAAGAAACAAATGGACAGTACTGACATTCTTGATTCTGCAAGAAAGCAAGTAATAAACAGAAGAGTATCATCTTATCTTCAAAATAAAACTAATATTGAAGCAACAATACAAAGAAACATTGATAAGAAAGCAAATGAATTAGAGCTACAAGAGAAACGAGAAGAGCTTCTTGATTATTCTTATGAGATGGAAAGCATAAAAGATAACATTACAAGAAATGTAAAAAGTGAAGAAGATGTAGAGCAAGCAGTAAAAGATATAAATAATTTTATAGATAGGTTCTCAAGCTGGGCTACAAAAAGTGGTGGCAAAAATGTTGGACAAATAGTTATAAGTGATAAGGGTGCATTAGAAAAAGTATTAGGACAGAGAATCAATCAAATAATTACATCAAATGTTGCACAACTTGTTGCTCTTGAACCTAATGTAAAAACAGAACAAGGTTTGGCTGTATTAAATAGTGAAAAACTAGATGACCTAAAACAGTTTCTTAACTTTATTCGCAACCCAGCAGATAAATTAAGAGAAAAGATAAATGAAAAATATTTAGCTGAATATGATAAATATTATAATAGAGATGATATCCAGCTTGATGATGTACGAACTAACCTCACAACTGGTATATCACAGATACTAGCACTAGCTGTAAATGAACAATCTAATAAACAAGAAATATTAAATTACCAAAATGATGCTAATGCTGTGTTAAGACATTCAGCAAAGAGAGATGAAAAAGCTTCAAAGATGGTTGATGATTTACTCTTTAATGAACTTAAAATATATAGTGAAGAAAATAATTTAGGTTTAATTGATAAGAATAAAACCATTCAAGAAAACATGAAAGACTTCTATTCATCTGAAGAAAGTCTTGAGCTCAATCCAGTTAGACAGCTTATGTATGGCTTTATAAAACAAGGATACTTACCACATCAATTTGTTGATTTGTATAATATGATGGGTGGAGCAGATGAGAAAACATTAAAAGTATTAGATACTCATAGAATGAACTTAATGAATCAGCCCGGTCCAGATGGCAGAAAACTTTCTGTAATAGGGTACAAAGGTACAAATAAGTTTGCTGGTAACTATGGTTTTAAATCTATTAATGATTCATTTAGAGAGTTAGCTTCTATAAATGCTATTCTTAAATTTAGAGCTGGTGGTAATCAACAGGCATTTGGTCTTATTGATAATGCAAATACAGGACATCCACTTGAAGAAACAGCAGTAGAAGTTCCAACTGATTTTCCTTATTCGGATATTCTTAATGGTTATAGTCAAATAAGTAATGACGATATTAATGATGCATTAGGAATATTAATGAAGCAGCTAAAGATAAAAACTTTATATGAACCTAGCAATGCAAATAGAGAGATAATAGTAAAAGATTTAATTAACAGTACAGAGATATTTGGTCCAGCAAGTGATAACAAAAATGCATTATCTTTATTTCAACCACCTCAAGAAATTATGGATATAACAGAAAACTTTTTTGTGACTGCAATGATGGATTCACAATTGCGAAATGATAAGAAAGGACTGAAGCAATACTATAATCAGTACAAAGAATTACTTACAGAATATATGGAAACAAACTACGTTGAAAGCAAAGGTAATGTATTAGACTTTACAAATATGCACACCCTCTCAACAACACATACAAGATTGCATCCAGCCTTACATTTAGGAGAAGAAAGATACTATGCTCTTGTTGACTATGTGAATGATAGATTACCTGATGATTTGTATTTTGATTTTGATGCTACACAAACAGATACTTTCTTAAAAAAGTTTCAATTCTCAAGGCAGAATATTCCGACTGATGAAATATATTCTGGTATGGAAAAAGACCCTAACTTAGCATACTACATGGAGGGCGATAGACTTGCTTCTGAATTTGCTGGTGAATTGAAGTCTGGACAAGATATAAGCCAAGAAATATTTAAAAGAAGATTAGCAGAAGATTTGAAAGAAAAAGGTATAGGTAAAGTTGTTCTTGTTGCTTATGAAACTGCTATGGCAAATGAAATAATTTATCAAGCAATGAGAGTTACTAAGAATGAAAGTCTTGCACCAGTAATGGTTACAAACACAAAAGGAGATACAATACCATTTGTATTTTCTCTTGGAAGTCTTTCTGCTGCTTTTGATAAAGATGGTGTGTACGAAGAGATATTTAGAAATAAAATTCAATCAGGAGTTGATAGAAGACAAGAAGTAATGAATGACTGAGAAAACTGATTTTCTAATAGACAATAGTTATTTGCCATCTGGTATGGTTGATATTGAGGGATTTTTACCTACTGAACAATTACGTCCTACATTTTGGGAATCAACTCAAGCAATGTTTGGTCATAATTATGATTCACAATACGAAGCATTTAGAGAAGATTTAGAGTTTAATACAAAAGGGTATGCTAGACCTTTTATGTATTACATGGGTTTGATTGGTCAAAACAGAACTCAGTATGGAGGGATGTTAAATATTGGAGCTGATGAACAAGATATTGATACATTCAAACAACTTCAAGAATATAAAGATAAAGAAGAGGTACAGTTTGACCCAAACTTTAATCCTTTTGATAAAGAGCTTATTCGTGGCTATGAAGAACATGCATTATATTTTGCTGACTCAAAGAATCTTGACCATTTTGAATTTAAGAAAAGAGTTCTTGATGAAAATATAGCAAGACGAGAAGTAATTAGAATGGGTGGTTTCTGGCAGAATTTAGGAGCAGCATTCTTAGACCCTATTAATTTTATTGCATTACCTTTTGGCGGCCCAACTGTTGGTCTTGCTCGGTCTGCTGTGAGAGTTGGTGCTGGAACTGGAGTTATTGTAGCTGCTCAAGAAATGACTCGATATCCGTTTGACCCTCTTGCAACCCCTGGTGAAGTTGGAATGAGTATTGGTGCAGCAACTGTGTTTGGTGGTATACTTGGAGGTGTTCTTGGTTTACCAGCAACAGTAGCAGCAAGAAGACTAAGAAATAATTCTGATAACTTTTCTAAATCTGTTGCCTTTAATAATAAGCATACAGATGAAGCAACGCATTCTATTAAAGAAGCACAGATAAGAAGTACTGGTAGAACAAATATCAAACCAACTTCTGATAGATTTATTGAAGATGTATTAGTGCCATATTCAAAAGCACAAGTTGATGATGTGATTTCAGAGGGAGCTGAAATACTTACTGGTATTAAGTTAAGACAAAAAGTTTTAAAAGATAAGAATGCTCTTTCTAAACTTGCATCACAAGTCGGTGATACTGTTGATGATTATGCAGCTCGAGTAACAAAAGAAGTAGAGTATTTACAAGTACAAGCTGCTGAAAATAAACAAACTCAACAATCAAAGATATTCAAAGATTCTAAAAGATTAGCTGAAGGTAAGATAAAACAATTCAAGGTTGGTGATGAGGTATATGATACAAAAAAGATTGAAGCTCTTGCAGACCGCGACCAGCTTATAAGCAATAAAAATGCTTATGACAAACAGATTCCTATTCTTGAACAAGAAGCAGCAAAAATAGGTAAAGAAATAGCAAAGTTAAATACACCTGAGTTTAGACAGTTTTTAGATAAGTTAAAAGAAGAAGGAGTCTTTAATCCTAACACAAACAAAGTAGAGAAGTTTGGTGTAAATAAAAACGAAAAGTATAATCCTTCTGATGCTATTCATGTTGAACAGTTACGTGGATATGCGAAAAGAGATAAGACTGGTAGAAGACTTGTTGAGCTTGAAGATGCTCAATCAGCAATTGAAAATAGAATATCAGAATTAGAAATGAGAGCTACTGATAACAAAAAAGCTATTCGTTTCAGAAGAAAGTCTTTAGATAAATTTAATGAAGGATTCAAGTTTGCTGAAAATATCTATATTAAGAGTCCTTTGTTTCAGTTTATTTTTAATCCTATAAAAGATTTACTTACTGATAGCACAGCAACAGCAATATCTAAGTATTATATTCTTAAGCTTGGTTTTGATAGCGGATTGAATCTAGAACTTATAAAGCGTGGATTTAAGTTAGGTAATAGTGTTCATCAGAATAAAGCAAAGCACATGGCAAAGCTTTATGACTTTACAATTAAGATGAGAAGTTTTTATTTAGAATCAGTTGGTATGTCACCATTACGTTCTTCTCAAAATTTATTTTCTATGGAACAAGTTGAATGGCAAAAGCTCTATCAAACACCAAGAAGATTAATGGCTGGTGGTGTCCAGAAAACAGAAAGAGAGTTTTTTCATGATATAACTGTTAGATACATAACAGGTGAAGCTGGTGATACTGATATGGAAAACGCAGCCATACAGTATATGATTAAAACTTTTAAAAAGGAAAAGATAGAAAAAGAAGCAGTAGGTTTACTGGGTGGAGCTAACTTTGAAAGAGGTAAACCATTTAGATTACGACAGGATATTGAAGCAAGAGTTGCAAAAAAGAATGAAAACTTAGAAAAAATAAAACAAATGGAAGCTGATTTAAAAAGAGGTTTCTTTGAGAAAGATGGAAAACAAATAAAATACACAAAGGAAGGAAGAGCTAAACAAGAGTTCCATATCAAACGCAGAAAGAGGTGGGATGAAAGCTATGCTAAAACAATAAAATTAAAAACAGATAATCTTAATGAAGTTCTTGCTAGATTAGATGATATAAAAAATATACAAAAATCTGGAGAAAACTATTTTGATGAAAACTTTTTTCCAAGAAACTTTAACATAGATATGATTCGAGCAAACAGAGAAGAGTTTGAAGAACTTCTCACTACTGAATTGATGAAAACGACATATCGAGTAACAGATGATGGGAAAAGAACATCAGGCACATTAACAAGAGATGATGCTAGTAAACTAGCAAAAGAAACAACTCAGAAAATATTGCTCGAGCAAGAAGATAGAGTTGAAGAAATATTTGTAGGCGCTGGCATATCAAAGCATTTAAAGAGTAGGGTTCTTGATATACCAAATAGTAGATTAATTAAGTTTATACATACTGACCCATTTTCAGTTTATAAAAAATATGTCCAGCAAACTGCTGGTATGGTTGAATTTAAGAGAGAGTTTGGAACATTCAAAACTATAGATGATATTCAAGATGATATCTTTGAGGAAGCTTTTGATAAAGGATTAGATGTTGCGGATGCAGAGAAACATTTTCTTCAAGTAAGGTATATGTATGATAGGGTTGTTACGAATAGATTGCATGATAACCCATATAGATGGGATAAGTATCTTGTAAATCTTTCTCGAACTTTTGCACAGCTTAGTTATCTAGGTGGTGTTGTTTTCTCAACTATGGCTGAACCTTCTGTAATCATGATGAATCATGGTGTAGGTAAAACAATGTTTGGTTTGTTTGAAGCATTTTTTAATCCACGAGTGAGAGCAGCAATTAAAGAAGTGGCAAAAGCTGGTGAAGCAATCGACCTTACATTAGGCACAAGTCATCAAAGATTTGTAAATGAAATGTCATTTAACTCTATGAGTGACCATCTATTTGATAAGTCAAAGAATGCTTTTTATATTCTTAATGGTTTAACTGTAGTTACCACAGCATTAAAAAGATTAGATGGTGTATTAAGAATAGACCATTATATTAACTCTGCTCTGAAAGTGTCGAATCCAAAGAAGTATGGCAAGGCAAGCCAGTTCGAGGTTGAATATCTTTTGAGATATAATATTGGGAAGAAAGAAGCTAAGAAGATTGAAGGTCTTGTTGATGATGGAACAATTACAAAGTCTAGAGATGATGCTAGTGGTCTTTGGTTAGCAAATACTGACAATTGGAAAGATATTTCTTTTAGAGATGATTTTAGAGCAAGTGTTGCAAGTGGTGTTTTGAATACAATTCTTATGGGTACACCAGCAGATAAGCCAAAGCTTGTTGATGGTATTGTTTTTTTGCGTACCTCTACAGTAAATAAAGCTGGATTGGGTGGTTTGTTTAAAGAAAGTGTAGATTACCCCGGCTATGTAAAATTTGATGTACCTTTACTTGGTATGCCTTTCCAATTTTTTTCTTATTCTTTTGCTGCTGTGAATAAAGTGACAGCATCACTCACTCAAGGTGCTTTGAAGAGCAGAGTTATGGCACCTCTTATTGGAGTAGGATTAGCTTACTGGTCTTTAAGCTTGAGAAAGCCTGATTATGTTTGGGATGAGATGAGTATGCAAGATAAGATGTTGCAATCTTTTGAATACTCTGGAGTTGCAGCAATTTATATGGATTTATTCTATGAATCATTACATACAATATTAGCTGTTCGAGGGGAGAATATAACTGGTGGATTTATAAGTCCGAAGTATCAAGATACTGCTACTGATTCATTAGTTGGTTTATTTGGAGCTGGTCCAAGTCATACATTTGATATGGGAAAAGCAATTATGGAAATGTTAAATGGTGATTTTGGTCATGGAGCTAGTGATTTGATGAAGATATTACCTTTTCTTTCACTACCTTACGTTAAATCTCATGTTAGGGACTTAGGAGCAGCAATAGATGAACGACTTGATTAAACATAAAAAAGAAAGTAGAGTTTCGTTATGACCATATCAGTATCAAATAATACACCAAGAGTGTCATATTCGGTTGCTCAAGGGCAAACACAGACCTCTTTTACAGTAAACTTTGAGTTTTTTGCAGCAGCAGACCTAAAAGTATTTGTAGATAATACGCTAAAAACAATCACTACTCACTACACAGTATCAGGTGGCAATGGTTCAACAGGAACAGTCACGATGAGTGTGACAGGAGCAAGTGGTGGGTCAACTGTAGTAATAACAAGAGATATAGCCCTAGAAAGAACAACAGACTTTCCAGTTTCTGGTGCATTTAATATTTCTTCTCTGAATACTGAGCTAGATAAATTAGTAGCTATAGATGCTGATGTAGATGATACAATAAGTCGTTCAATAAGATTGCAAGATTCTGATGCTTCTGCATCTATGGAGCTACCTCTTAAAGCATCAAGAGTAGGTACAGTAATGGCTTTTAATGCTACAACTGGTGCTGTTGAAGCTGGACCAAGCATATCTTCTGTAACGACTGTAGCAACGCAGTCAGCTAATATAAATACTGTTGCTGGTATAAGTGCAAATGTAACTACTGTAGCTGGTATAAGTGCAGATGTAACGACTGTAGCTGGTATATCGAGTAATGTTACAACAGTTGCTGGAATTTCAGGAAATGTTACAACAGTTGCTAATGCGAATGCGAATATTGCAGCTCTCAATGCATCAGGAGTAATTACAAATATTGGTACAGTTGCTGGAATTGCAAGTGATGTTACAGCTGTTGCTGGTATCTCAAGTGATGTTGCTGCTGTTGAAAATATTAAAGCTAATGTTACTACTGTTGCTGGTATAGCATCAGACGTAACAAGTGTAGCTGGCATAGCATCGAATGTGAGTACAGTTGCTGGCATAAATACAACGCATTTATCAAATGTATCTGGTGTTGCTTCTAATGTTGCTCTTCTTGGTACATCTGACGCAGTATCTGACCTCAACACTTTGGCAGCAATCTCTGGTGATATAACATCGCTAGCTAATTCTCTTGAGAAAACATACACAGTTACTGTTGCAAATCCTGGTTCTGGTAATGTGTTTGTTCTCGATAGCTCTAATGCACCAGCTATTGAGGTGTTTAGAGGTAATACATATATTTTTAATCAGAATGATGCGACTAATGATGGACACCCATTAGTATTTAAAAATGGTAGCTCTGCATACGAAGTTGGTGTTACTTACTTTTTAAATGGTTCTGCAACCACACAATCAAACTATGTAAACACTACAACCTTTAATGCTGGTCGAAGCTCTGGCGATAGAAAGATACAGATAGAAGTTGCAACAACAGCACCATCATCTGGATTGAGATACTACTGCTATGTTCATGGCAATGGTATGGGTAATACAATCACAGTCAAGGATAGTAATATATCTTTGGTTGCTGGTTCGATTGCAAATGTAAATACAGTTGGTGGCGGTCTAACAAATATAAATACAGTTGCTGGCATACAAGCTAATGTTACAACAGTTGCTGGCATATCTTCTGATGTTACTACTGTTGCTGGTGCAAACTCAAATATCTCAGCAGTTGCTGGTGCAATAACAAACGTAAATAATGTAGGTGGTTCGATAGCAAATGTAAATACAGTTGCTGCAAACATAGGTCAAGTAACATCATTTGGAAATGTTTATAAAGTTGGTACAACTTCAGAAAGAAATGCTCTTGCGAATAATACATTAGATGTTGGTGATTTATTTTTTGATACAACTGCAAATGAGCTGAAGGTATATAAGTCATCTGGTTGGGCAGCAGCTGGTTCTACAGTAAATGGAACGTCTGCTCGATTTACTTATAATATATCTGGTACACCAACAACTGTAACTGGGAGTGATGCCAATGGTAATACTCTTGCTTATGACGCTGGTTTTGTTGACGTTTATCTTAATGGTGTAAAACAAGTTAATGGTACAGATGTAACTGTAACGAGTGGTTCATCTGTTGTGTTTGCTTCTGCTCTTGCTAATGGCGATGTAGTAGACATAGTTGGTTTCGGTACATTTAATGTTGCATCTATAGACGCATCAAATATAAGTTCTGGAACATTACCCAATGCTAGATTGTCATCAGTTCCAAACTCAGCATTAGCTAACTCTTCTATAACAATCAATGGTTCTGCTATTGCTTTGGGTGGTTCAGTGACTGTTGAAACAGATTTTACTTGGGAAACAAAAACATCTGCATTTAATGTAGCGGCAAGTCGAGGATACTTTGTTGATACCTCGAGTGGAGCTGTAACAGCAACGCTACCAGCCAGCCCTACTGCTGGTGATACTGTTAGATTTATTGACTTGAGTGCAACATTTGATACTGCTAATTTAACTGTTGCTCGTAATGGCAAAAAGATACAAGGCGATGCAAGTGATATGACAGTTGCTACAGAACGAGCTGGATTTGCTCTGGTA
>TARA_R100000278_G_scaffold25006_1_pt1 | contig 14122 bp, 24 predicted proteins | sample TARA_R100000278 | Tara Oceans TARA_R100000278 (sample SAMEA2620755) | marine metagenome | biome: marine biome (ENVO:00000447); feature: deep chlorophyll maximum layer (ENVO:xxxxxxxx); material: "saline water (ENVO:00002010), including plankton (ENVO:xxxxxxxx)" | depth 66 m | reverse complement strand
CCTCCAATTCTATTAAAAGTTCCAGCAGAACCTCCAACATTTAAAGTAATTGTATATGAATTTCCAGTGCCTGTTATAATAAATGATTTTGATACAGCAGGGAAAGGATCCGTTATATTTAATACAGTGTTAGAGGTTGGCGTTAGCGTAAATATTTGAGCACTATCGTAATCTACATTAATTGTACTTGCTGGACTGAGGGCTGTAACTACATCAAATCCCCCCTCTATTAATCCTGTTTTTATTTTTGTTTGTGCCATAATCTATGAATATGCTGATACTGTTAGTAAAGGATAGTTCCACACATAAGCTCCACTGGCTCCGGTCCCGTCTCTCCAATAATTAAAATTTAAACGACCATCATCATAATTAGAGTCATGAGCTCTTACCATCCATTTTATTTCTTTTGCTCCGGTCCAATTAGAAAATTTTCCGTTAGCTATATCATCTGAGGCTGCTGTTAAATCAAAACTAAAAGCTAAAGATATTGGAAATACAGCATAGCCATAAGTACTATAATATTGAGATGAAAAACTTTTCCACGCGGCTTCTACCTCTGTTCCAGCCACATATAGCCTAAAATTACTAATTGCTGATCTTCCATTAACGCCTCCTATTTTTGTATTAAGCTCATATCTTATATATCTAGTACCATTAGGAGGGGTATATGTTATATTGCTACCCTGAACATCTACATAGCTGGTTGTTGTACTTTGATAATTGCTTGTTGTAGGAGCTGTATAATTATTTGAAGCTCCTTGAAATGTTCTACCGTCTGGAACATATTGAATTATTTCTAATAAATTGCTACTAGAAGCTGGTGGGAAAAGCGTACTTAAATTACCCATATGCTATAATTTGTATTGTTGGCTTATCTACTTGCCTGGTACCACTTGCTCCAGATCCATCAAGCCAACGGTTAAAATTTACGTAGGCGTCATAGCTGCTATGATAATCTCTTACTAGCACTTTAATTGTTTTGTCTGAAGTCCAACTTGATTTTGGAATTTTTCCAGAATTAATGTCAGTGGATGAAGCTGTTAAATCAAAAACAAACATTGCCATACCTAAAAATTGTGTATGGTTATTTCCACCATTAGAATAATTACCAGCTAAGTGCCTTTGAGAAACACTGACTACAGTTCCATCTAAAGCAATTCTATAACCCATAATACCCCCATAATCAATTGCTGAATGTTTAAAATAACATTTATAAGAAACATACTTTGTGTCATCAGGAGGCGTATAGGCTATACTACTTCCTGCTAAATCAGCAAAACTTGTAGATAAGCTTGTATAGTTTGTAACGTTACCAAATGTGTAGCTATTACCATTAACAGTAACAGTTCTTCCGTCGGCAACGCCTTCAATTACCTCGAGAACGTTATTAGACGTCGGTACTGGAAAGAAATCTGTTAAATTACCCATTTATGAAAAAGCTATTATTGTTAGTTGGGGTGGCAAATAACTTAACCCACCAAAAGTTCCGGAATATTCTACATAGTGAGCGGCTGCTTGATAACTAGCGCTGTATTCTCTTCCTTTTACTTTTATTGTTTTATCACTAGCCCAATTTGCAAACTGAGCATTAGCGGCGTTATCGTATGCAACTGTTAAATCAAATACCGCATATATAGTCGCTTCAAAAGCCCCGTGATGGTGCCCATGGTTACCAGAATAGTTGTTGGAATATTGTTGGTATGCTTTAGTTATTTCAGTATTATCAACCAATAATTTAAAATGAGATATACCCGCTGAATACTTCGCATCCCAATGAAAATCAAATTTGTAACTTACATACTTCGCGTCTGAAGGAGGCGTATATGTAAAGCTACTCCCTGTAATATCTACATAACTTGAAGTTGTGGTTAAATCTTGGCCTGAAGTTACATTAGCCAAAGTATATGTTCCGCTATCAACAGTTATACTTCTTCCATCGCAAACTCCATGTATAACTTCTAGCACATTATTTGAAGTTGCTGCTGGAAAAAAATCTGTTAGATTACCCATATTATTGTCCTATTATTACCCAACCGTGTGTTGCATCCGCGTATATTAGTTCAAAACTTGCAGAAGCTGTGTCTAAAGTTAAATTAGATGCGCTTCCCATTATATTATTTCCGTTTCTGCCAATTACACAAGTTGTAGTACTTGATCTATTAGATATTTTAATACTATCTCCTGCTTCAGGTGATGCTGGCAACGTTAAAGTTAAGCTTGCAGTTAATACATATAAATTATTATGCCCTGCTGCTGTAGTATCGCTTGATATAACATTAACAGTGTATTTACCGCTAGTGGTGCTGCCGCCGCTAACAGAACCACCGGTAGCAATCCCACCGCCATTTATAGAAATTATTTCTATAGTATAACCGTTCGATGGAGCTGACGCAAAAGCTACTGTGCTGCCTGACAAAGAGTATGTTGATTTTTCTTGATATACTCCTTGAATAAATACCATCGTAAACTTTTCGTCTGTAGGGCTACCATTAGTAAGCGCAAAATCTGTTTGGCTACCTGTACCAGTAAACGAATCGTGTTCTAAATACGAAGTTTGCTGTATATTAACCGCGTTTATGGACATCACCTCAACTGAATAACCATTTTGGGGTGCTGTACTAAACGCTATAGTATTATTACTTATTACATAAGTACTCTTTTCTTGATAAACACCTTCTATAAAAACAAAAGTAAAATCTTCTGATGTAGGCGTTATATTTAAAGTAAAGTTTGTAGTATTTCCGTCTCCGGTTAGTTCTGTTTTATTTATAGTTGAAGCGCCATCAACGGTTACAGAAGAAACATGTATAACTTCTATATTGTTTGTTCCCGCTGCAGGTGCTGTACTAAACGTTAAGTTAGTACCTGATGTGCTATAAGTAAGCTTAGATTGATAGACCCCGTCAATATAAACTTGGGTGTTTATTTCATCCGAAACAGAGGCTGATAATACAAAAGTTGTTTGAGAACCAGTCCCATTAAATGTGTCTCTGCTTATTACAGAGGTTCCACCTCCTGCGCCTCCTATTTCTCCCCATTCAGTCGTATATCCTTCAAACTTTCCATCTGTTGTATTGTATCTGAACATACCAGAGGCAGGAGAACTAGGTCTTTGAGCTGTAGTACCATTAGGTATTTTTATAGCGTCTGTAGCATTACCTGCATCTATAGCGACTGTAGGTGAAGTTTCAGCAACTCCAAGCTGTCCTACAAGCGTAGTTCCTAGCTGGGTATCTGAAGGCCCGCCTGGACCTGAGGAACCTGTGGAAACGTAAAACTTAGAAGTGCTTGTAGCTAGTCTTAAGTCTGTATGCTGATATAGCTGCCCAAAATCTAGGTACCCATATGAATTATTTATCCTAAGACCTGAATCCTGGATAGTGATCCCATTAGTACGAGAAGGGGTACTAGTATTTATTCCTACTGCATTTGCAGACGCATCTACAAATAATAAGCTGGTTGCACTAGCACTTTCTACTCTAAAATCTAGAGTATTATCGCTCGTTTCATTTATTACTATTTCAGTAGGAGTAAATTTTATATTTTCAATCCCTCCTGTTGTAAGAGTTATTTGGTCATCTGTAAAAGCAATTTTAGTATTAGAATCGCCTTCGTGCACCAAATCTGTTCCTATTAACATAGAAGCAGAAGCCTTTATATCACCTGTAACATCAAGAGAATATGCAGGAGATGATGTTCCAATACCTAGCCTATCATTTGTAGAATCCCAGTGAAGGGAGCTATCGTTTGATAGTGTATCAGCATCAGACCAAAAGGCGATTTTATTAGCAGTTCCGCTACCGTCAATATAACTTGATAAATCTGGTGGTGTATAAGTAAATACTCCTGTTGAATTGTTGTATGCTATAGCCCCACTACCACTTGCTGATGCGGGGGAACCCACTGATAAATCAGTTAAAGCAATACCACCTGCGTCGGCTTGGTTTTCCCATTGGGATGTAGAACTATTATATTTTAATACTTGTCCGTTAGCAACACTAGATATTGTAACGTCTGTAAGCCCTCCTATTGTAGAGGTAAATGATACAGTTTCATTTTCCCATTTACTTGTAGAGCTATTATATCTTAAAAATTGATTATCAGCAACAGAAGTTACATTTACGTTACCTAGATCAGTTAAATTAGAAGGCAGTAAATAATAAGTAGATCCATCATTTGTGAATTTCCATTTATCATCTCCTTCATCCCAAATAAGCTTTACATCTGTACCTGACCCTCTATTTATTTCAATGCCTGCATTTTCGCTAGGTGCAGTAACAGAAGATAAATCACTATTTAAAGTTATAATAGCATCTCCAATATTAAGCTCTGTTGTATTTACAGTAGTTGTAGTCCCAGATACTGTTAAGTTACCTTGTATTGTTACGTTGTTAGAAAAAGTTTCCGCTTGGTCTTTTCTAGCAAACTTAGGGTCTGCATAGTCGAACACATGGTCTCCTGTAACTAAGCTAGTGCTGCCATTTGAAACAGCTGCTGTGCTTAAATCTATATCAATAGTTACGTTTGAAGAATTAGGGGTTAGCGTAACATTATTACCCGCAACTAAGGTTACGTTGTCTGTAGTGCTATCCGACCCTGCTAATCTTATTATAGCGTCATCACCGCTATCATGTACTGTAAGATCGTATGTTGTATTAGTATTATTATTAGCAGCAGCTATTACTCCACCGCTGCTTATAGTTATATTAGAGCCGGCGGTTAAAGCAGCAACCACATTCGCAGTACTTGTAGCCGTCGCATCCGCAGGAGGAACGGTTACACTATCTGTTCCGTCAGTTACAACTCTAGTGCTGGTATTAACATCAATGCCTGTTAGCTTGCTTCTTTCAGCAGAGCTTAAACCTATAAACGAAGCATGCGTAGGATCGACTCTATTTCTTTCTGTACTGGTAATAATTGCTCCAGAGCCGGCACTTGTTATATCTTGTAATTCCGCTACACCGTGTGTGCTTAGATCAGTTACATCAGATGGCTTGTTTTGTATAAATGAATCATCATTTGAATTACTTTGGGCGTAGTCTGCTTGTACATTAACTTCTGCTCCTGTAGCAATACTATTTAATTTAGCTAAAAGCGTTGAGGTAAGATCTTCTGTAGATAAGCCTTTTCCTGCTACAGAATTTTCTTTAGAGTCTAAAGCAGCCTGCAACCCTGCAATATTGCTTATAGATAAATTATCTAGTGTAGATTTATTTGCTTCTATAAAATCTACAACCTCTTGTAAAGAATCTAAATTTACATTATCACTCGTAAGTAAAGTATTTATTGCGTCTATAAGATCTTTCAATACTTTACCCTGATTTGCCGATAAAGGTACATCAGCAGTTGTTGTAGTAACATTATCTACAACATCTGCATGCAATAACGCATTTGTGTTTAAGTTTGTTAAATTATTTCTTTCTGCTGTAGTTATTATAGCTCCAGACCCCGCACTAGTAACATCACCAAACTCTGTTACAGAATTATCTGAAAAGTCTTGATCAAATACTGCAGAGTAATTTGAAACAAAATAATCCTCATTAGGATTTATGTTCCCATTATTAAGTTGCGGAGTTACCGTTAAAAGTTTATACGCGTTGCTATCGTGATTTGCAACTGCGGTTACTTTAAAAACTCCATAAACATTAATATCACCTTTTTTTACTATTCTTATAAAACTATTTATTGTGTCATCTAAATAATCAGCAATATTATCGCCTTGTTTATCAAGAACAGAAATGTATATTTGGTTTATTGCGCTAAATGCCGCTTGAGTTGCGGTACCTGCGTTTAAATTTACGATTCCTTGAGGTGTGGTTGATCCTGCCTCGTAACTTTTGAATGTATAAGTTGCACTATCAAAAATATTAATCAGATCCTCATCATTTATAAGACCTACAACTGAATTTATAGTGTAATTTTTAGTATCACCTGTTGCACTGTCTGTACCTAATACTTTATCTAGCTTATTTAAAGTGCCGTCCTGGTCATACGTAGATATTCTAGCCATCTAAACTACTTTTGTTAAATTTACTTATTGCCTGAGCATAAACTTTGTCAATATATTTTTCTCGCTTCATTATAGTATTTCTACGAGCTGACTCAGGTAATTGTTCTTGTCCTATTAATATTCTATATATACGAGCAATAAGTCTATGCCCTTTTGAACTAACTGTATATTTGTTGTGGTCTCCTAATCTACCGTTGCCTTTATGTATTTTAGTTACCCAACCTTGCGATTGTAATCTATAAAACCGCATTTTATCCCAGCTATAATAAAACGTACCGTCTTTAAAATCTTGTATTGTAAAGTATTTGATAGGATCTAAATAAAATAGTAATTCTAAATCGGATATACTCATTTGATTTTCTTTGCAGGCCCATCTTGATACAAGCCTGTAAAATTTTAAAAAATCAACTTTGACTTCTCCTCTTTCTACAAAATCTGAACGATTCATTATAAAACTATAATTACGTCTCTTTCTTCTATAACTTTAAAAATATTGTTATCTATTTCTAAATTGTGTCCAGCATGTCGGTCGTACCATATTAAATCTTTTTCTTCAATACCATTTACATTAGTGCCAGTAGACACGACTTTGCCTTTTCTATATCTTATATCTTCACGGTGGTTTTCAGCTAATAATAAGCCACCATCCGTTTTCTTTATATCTTCTTTTACTTCTTCTATAACAATATACTTACCTATCGCCCTCATAATCTCTTATATTTGAAATTACACAATCAGTTGATAATATAGTAGTTGCTACAGATAAAGCATTCATAAGCGCGGACTTTGTAACAAGTAAAGGATCAATAATACCTTTTTTAATCATATCAACATTTTCTCCTTTGGTTACATCAATACCTCTACCCCATTTTGATATTCTAAGGTCTTCGGTATTTAAACCTGCATTCTGCATTATTCTTAAATAGGGCGATGCTAGAGCTGCTTTAAGTATTTGTAAACCAGCATATTCGCCTTGGTTAAGTGTTTCTTCCCAATCTGATGCGCCTGCAAATAAAAGTGCGGTGCCACCTCCTGGTAGTATGCCTTCTTTTTTTGCAGCCCGCACGGCGTGTATCGCATCGTCAACTCTATCTTTTTTCTCAGAAACTTCAACTTCAGTATCGCCTCCTACATAAACGATAGAAACGCCACCATTTAGTATAGCTAACCTATTTTCTAAATGAGGGCGCATTACATGATGCTTTTCATCCGCTAATTGCTCTTCTAGGTATTCTACCCGTTCTTTTACTTGTTCTGACACATCTTCTGTTGCTATAGTTGTGCCATCTGTATCTATAATAGCCTTTTTGGCTGATCCTAGCACTTCAGGGGTGATATTGTCTAGTGAATCTCCTAAATTTTCATCTATTACAGTAGCACCCGTAAGAAGGGCAATATCATCTAGTATATCTTTTCGTTTTAAACCAAAAGATGGGGGATCAATGATATTGCAACGTATATTGCCCTTTACATGATTCATCGCTAATGCGGAAACAATCTGGTTGTCGCAAGGGGCAATGAGCAGCAACGATCTATTCGATTTTATTGCAAACTCTAATATCGTTTGAATACGTCGGACATTACTTATATCGGAAGCGCATAAAAATATGAGCGGCTTTTCAAGTTCCGACACTTCTTTCTCCTTATTAGTATAAAAGTGTATACTTTTGCTTATTGATTTAATATGAGTACCATCAACAGTTTCAATATATGTTTCATTTGTAGGCGATGACTCCATTGTTACGACACCATTGTCGCCAGCCGCTTTAAACGCCTCTGCGATAAAATTGCCAAGCACCTTGTCATTATTACAAGATATGGTAGATACTTGGTTTAATCTTTTATCGTCAACAGGCAAAGCTTTCTTGTTTAGGAAATTCACGACATGTTTTACAAATTTCTCCATACCGCTTCTAATATCGCGGAAAGAAAACTCATCGCCTTTTAATTCAAAATAATTCTTAATAATACTTTGGGCTAGCACTGTTGAAGTTGTAGTGCCATCCCCTGCTTTGGTTGCAGTTTGCCTAGAAGCTTGCCTTAGCATATTAACACCTAAGTTTTCTATAGGATCTTCTAGGTTAATATAATTAGCTACAGTAACACCATCTTTTGTAACGTGTGGGTTACCGAAGTCATCCTCAAGCACAACTGTTCTACCAGAAGCACCCAGCGTTGTAGCAACGGCTTCTGATAGTTTGTCTATGCCTTTTATTAATTTATCTTTAGCTTGTTTGCCAAAGTCTAAATTTTTTACAATTTTTGGTGATCCAAATTGTACTCCCATTTAATTAGATTTAATTTATTAGATTAGATTAGCAATTCCATTTACGTCTTGCAGCTCTTCCTCTTTCAGATTTCCAGCTGCGAGACCTAGCGCAAAACGATTTACGACGCTTCCACGCTTTACTTCCTCTTTTTAGTTTACTTGGAGGAGTTGTTACTGCGGTTTTTAATTTTGAACCAGGGTTGTCTTTTCTATATTTAGCAACGCCTTTTGCAGTCATACCGCCACCTGCTTTTGATCCAGTACCGCCTTTTTTATTTACTTTAGCATAATAACCTAATGACTTTTTTCTTGAAGGTGCATTAGATTTTCTACGTGTTAAGGGGCTCATAGAACAAGTACAGGTTGAGTGCTTGGTCATAAATGATTTGCTCATTTTGTATTGTTTTTCTTAGTTCCTTTGCCGTGTCCGCCTCTGTTTTTTCTTACAGAAACAAAGCTTTTCGTAGTATGGTCATAATCAAGCCCAGCTAAGTTTTTACCTCGTTTTAAAGCAGCACGTCTTTTCTTTTGATTCTCCGCTTTCATTTTCCTACGGCGGGATGACTTTGCTGTTTTGAGATCGCGAGCTTTTTTTGCTTTACTAGCCTTAGTGCTTAACTTTTGTGGCATTATCTAATATCTACGTGAGGCTTAGGTGCCGGTGCTGGTTTAGCTGCTGGCTTAACTTCTTTTCCTTTTTTTGGTGCTTTTTTTTCTTCTGCCATTTCTTTTAGCTTTACGTTCGTTTTTACTTGCCCATACAGCTTTGCGCTGCGCATCACTTACATAGGGCATTATTTCTTTTTATAAGGTTTAGACATGCCTCCGCAGAATTGCATATGACGCTTAAGTGGTTTTGCAGCTAATATTGCTTCTTTTAACCCTTCATTTAAATTGTCTTGATTTCCTTTTAAAGGTCTTTTTAAAGGCTTAGATTTAGCAGCCTCAGTCATAGGCTCTGTTTTATTCCCATCGCCATCTAAATCTAAAAAGTCAGGCTTTTTTTGTTTAATAGGGCTGCTACCCATTTTGGCCGCATCATTATATCTAGGTGTAGCTGATGGATAATAACCGGTCATTCGCGCAAGCATACTTTGCGTTGGCATTTCATTTGGTGATCTATCGTAGTTAGGCATAATTACATTTTTTTATTATAGCCGTATTTTTTCATAGGCGTAGTACCCATTCCTTTGCGGCTAGTTGCTTTACCTTGTTCTTTTCTACCCAAGATAGCTTTGATAGCATTCGGGTATGCTTTTGGTCCTTTCATTCCCATAATTACTTCTTTTTAGTATTAATTGACTTTAATAGTTTTTCTATGCGCATTGCTTGTGACTTATGCATAGCAGACGCTTTCTTAAGCTCGTTTGCTACTTGCTTTAATTTTTTTGCGTCCATACTATTTCTTTTTACGTTTTGTTTTCTTTCTTCTTATTTGTGAGGTGCGTCTTCCCATGCCTACACGTTTCTTTTCAGCAACAGCTTTTCTTTTTTCTGAGCTACTCATTTCACCCCAAGTTTTAACTGTTTTGCTTGATATACGTTTTGAAGGGCGGCATTTCTTAACACCCTTGCGTTTAGCAGACCCACAAGGGTTACCCTTTTCGTCAGTCCACTTTTCTTTAAACCAACGTTTAAGATTTAATCCTTTTTGTGTTTTACGTACTGCCATAATTATCCAAATATAATAGTGTATGATCCTGCGGTCCAAGTTAGTATTGTATCAGACCCATCTGTAGTAGCTGTAGCGCCTGAGGTTGTATAAGAAGCAGCTCCGGTTTCAAACCTTATAATAACTACTCCTCCTGCACCACCTCCTGTTATATATCTATATTGTGTACAGGAAGATTCATAAGTTGCGCCGCCTCTTCCTCCTTGCCCATATGTAGATCCACCAGGTGCATATGTTACGTCAGAGTAGCTCATGCTATTATAAAACTGAGGTTGTACTGCACTGTAAGTATAGGATGAACCACTTATAGAGTTTGTTATAGCAGCGCCACCTCCAGCTCTATGATAATTATTACTATAGTTACCACCATTACCACCTAAATATCCCCCGTTTGCAGAATCGGGCAAAGCTAAAGGGCCTGGCGTACTAGAGCTATTACTTGTAGGACCACCTTGGCCACCGCCTCCTGCTCTTACGTCTACATTATCTCCTACTATACTAGAAGTACCCGCTTGTCCTCCAACTACAATATTATATGTTTCGCCAAGAGTAAATTCTTGCTGGCTATGAGTAGCACCTGAACCATATGAAAATTTTACTGCGCCGCCACCGCCATTGCCTGCTGCGGATCTTCTTCCTGCGTAACAAGACAAGCTACCTCTTTCACCACCTCTACCGCCACCGCCTGTTATAAGAAAATGAGCAGTTATAGGAGGCCCTCCGCCGGCAAATCCAATTGGTAATCCTTGCCCAAACATGTTAAGATGCTATTTGAGATATTGAATACCAAAATTCCGTTGGCCCTACGCAGAGGATGCTAAATAAATTTTTTTTACCAGAAGTATCATCATAATCGCCAGATACTTTATTAAATGTACCTGCAGAGCCGCCTACGTTTAAAGCAATAGTGTAAGAGCTTCCTGCTCCTGTTACAATTATGCTTTTTTGTACACCTACTACAGGGTTGGTTATATTTAATGTAGTGTTCTGGTTGGGTGTTAATGTAAACACCTGTGCTGCTGTGTAATCAACAGCTACTGTTGCTCCGGCGGTTAATGCGGAAGACGAAGTAAATTCATCTCCCGTAACGCTAGATGTTACCTTAGTAAATGCCATTTTATTCTTTCATTAATTTTTTAGCATGCGCTCTATCATCATAATCAAGGGCTGCTTTTAAGATTATTTTATCCATAATGTCGTCTTGATTCCTTAGCATTTCTTTCTGCAGGTTAATTACCATAGCCTCTAAATCATCTTTGGCTTTAGTAAGCAAATCTATTTGCGATTGCTTCTTCTCAAGGTCGCTTTTTAATGCATTAACGTCATCTGGTTTTGTACCTGTAATTGTGCTTATCACAATACCTATAGAAGCTGAAAGAGTACCTATAAGCATCATAACAACTTCTTTGTTTGTTTCAAGAACTGGGTATCTTACTAGAAAACCCACTATCCCTATAACTAATAAAAATATAAATAAACTGCCAATATAATGGCGAATTTCTTTGGCTACGCCGTTTTTAGGAAGTCCCATATTATGTCCAGGGTAATGTTGTTATTTCTGTTTCTTGATTTTGACCAATTTTTACCGTTAGTTCTGAAACGAAACCACTGTAAAGAGGGTCATTCATAACCCAATCTTTTACGTTTTGTTCGGTTACATTTTCTAATGCTATAAAATTAAACTCCGAAGAGTTTTCATAGTCATTAGGCGAAGGAAGCGATAATGTAAAGTCATCATTAGCTGATCCCTCATTTTCAGTAACAGCGAGATTAAAAGTAACACGTCGGATAACGTCGGTGTACCCAGCCTCATCTTTCTTGGTCATTGAATTAATAGTAATAGTTTCTGCCATTATCTACCTTTGTTTTTTCTGCACTTAGCGATTGCGCCAGAGGCGTACGCAGAAGGGAATACCTTATACGTACGCTTAACTTTGTAATAACAGGCGTCTTTACGCTTAAGTGGCGTATTATGCCTAAGCAGGCTAGGTCTCTTGCTCACTTTCATTCTTGAATGTTTTTACAACTACGGGGCCCTCGGCCGCTCGTAGCTTTCTTTTATAATGTGTTATAGAAGAATCTATTGCTTGTTCAGCACCTTCTATTGTTTCTCTACGGGTTACACCTTTCCAATCGTCGTCCATCTCGAACTCAGTTTGATAGTAGCCGTTAGATAATTGTGTAATCCTCCAGTTTGTTTTGTCAGCATAACGCTTCCAAAGGTTTACGGTTTGTTTGGAAATCTGCGGTTGCACCTCTTGGGTACGGTAATAAAAATAAGTCATTTGGTTTTGGTTTAAGGTTAATTACTTTTTTTTAGCATCTAAGAATCCTCTTTCATATTCTAATTGCTTTTCTACATCGAGAAGTCTAGCCTCGATGCGGTCTATGATTACAATCTTTTCGTCAAGTCTTTCGTGCACCAGATGTATTTCATCTTTAAGTGCGGTAAATTCAGCAAATATGCCGCCAGCTGTAAATACAGCCACCACAAAAGAAATAACTACAGATAAGTTATTCTTTACAAAAGCGTCAGGCATAATATTATGAATAAGCTGTTATTCTAATTAAAGGGGGTGATAATATGCTTTGAGCCGATCCGTCCCAGTGGTATAAAGTATTTATTCTTCCTTGATACGCGCTGGTGTAGTCTCTCATTGTAACTTGGATAGTTCTAGCAGCATTCCATGTGCCTACCTGCTCGTTTGCCACGTCTTCTGTCCCGTTTATTCTAATATAAGAATCAATAACAATCCTAAAGTCTCTTAGGTCCGGGGCATAGTAGCTTCTCCTGCTTTCGGTTATATCAGTAAGTGTGCCACTCGAATTATCTAATTGTACTTTAAAATGATATAAAGGATTAGCATCAACGTTTGAAAGTTGTGGTATAAATTCGTATAGAACACCAGCTGTACCAGCGGGCGGTAAATAGTCTACGTTACTACCTGAACAAAGCACGTGTGAAGAAGTTGTATTTTGTGACGCAGCAGTGGGTACAGTAATATTGCCTTGTTTAGTAGCAATAGTTCTACCGTCGGCTCTGTATATAATCTGTTCTAAGATTCCACCTGGCGAAACGTCTATAAGATTTTGCTTTACTTTAGTTCTTGACATTAGTCACTCTTTAGCATGTAATTATATAAGTGTTGTGCTAATTGCACTTCTGTTTCATTTTCAATGCAAAGATCCTTAGTAATCATTCTATACTCAGCAACCTTTGCTTCTCTGTATTCTCTAGTCGTACTACACCCCATCAGGGTTACAAGTACAAATACGTTTAGTACTCTCATTTTGTATGTTTGTTTGTGCCAGATGTATTTCAATCATAGCCTCAGTCAGTTTGTCCACCGCCTTACGTATCTCTTTGAGTTCATTACGGATACCATTGGCTTTAATGTGGTAATAATCTTTACTCATTACATTCGATTTAATTTGTCAGATAAATATAAGTTTTGTATTGCATTATATATTTTGCAACAATTTACTTATTTTAAAGTCATATTTGTAACCTATGCCGTTATGTATTGCATAGTTTACAATGTTTTGTAATATATACTGCTTATTTAGCGATCTATAACTAGCTCATTTTTAATATGTTGCACAGATCATTGTAATATTTACAGTATATCTATGTATTTGTTACTAATATTGTAACAATTATCAATTGTAATTGTATTTTATTTACAAAAAAATACTTTTTGTTGCAATATTAACAATTGGTCAATATATGTATTTAATAAATTGTAACATTAACAAAGTTTAATACATTTTACTATTATATTTACAATTATTTAATTACTTTACTAAATAAAATACTTTTATATAATATATATTACATAAATTTTATAAAAAGTATACTTTTATATTATTTTTTAAAAAGTACGTTACAAAACCTATTATAAAGTGATAATATAAGTGTAATTAAAAAATATAAATACAATGTCAAATTTAAAAAATCTTAAAACTAATCACTATAAAAGTAAAATATTACAAACTAAAAAATTAAAGTTAAATAATACAACTTACATAGGTTTTAAACTAAATGACTTATTTCAACTTAAAGAGTTTAAAAAAGATAGTAATATAGTTGAATTTACAAATAAAGGTTTAAGTTTTATAAATAAAAATAATTTGAAAAGTACGTTACAAAGTATATAATAAAGTGATAATA
>TARA_R100000278_G_scaffold45546_1_pt1 | contig 14148 bp, 23 predicted proteins | sample TARA_R100000278 | Tara Oceans TARA_R100000278 (sample SAMEA2620755) | marine metagenome | biome: marine biome (ENVO:00000447); feature: deep chlorophyll maximum layer (ENVO:xxxxxxxx); material: "saline water (ENVO:00002010), including plankton (ENVO:xxxxxxxx)" | depth 66 m | reverse complement strand
CCACTACTATCAGAAGCCGATAGTTCTGGGTTAGATCCTGTAAGTTGTAATCTACCATCTCCATAAAGCTTCATAGTTAAGTCTTCTACTGTTGCAGAACTTGTAGAGTCTTTATACTGATTAATAAATCCAAGGAAATAATCTGCATTTGCACTTGAGCTTACTGTCCCTGGATGATAATAAATATCATTTTCTCTTGAACCACCAGAGTTGTTATAAGCAAAAGCTAACCCTTGAGTATAAATACTTGTATCAGGATTTGTTGTTGCTGAGTTTCCTGTTATATATAGATATCCATCAGCACCACTACCTGTCATGCTAATTTTTTTATTTGTAGAACTTCCTCTAGAAGTTACTGTCTGTAAAGTATCTGCTTCAGTTGGTAGAGTTACTGTTGATACATCAACACTTGTAACATGACCTGTAGCATTCGTGGTTACGCTAGAAACTAAATCTACTGTACCACCGAATCCTGGGGAATCACTCGAAGTTGTATCATTTCTATTAGTTCCAACATGATCTATTTCAATTGTATCTGGAGTGGAAGTGTCTGTTGTAATATACACACCACCTAATATTTTTAAAGTATCTCCATTAGATACTGTTTGATCATTACCTGAATCACCCTCAAGTGTAAAACTAAAAGTAGGAGAACTCGGTAAAGATATTGTTTTTACATTGACTGCAGTAACATGACCTTGACTAGTTGTGGTAGCACTATCAATTACTGTAAAAGAACCTCCGAATCCAGGGGATGATGAAGATGTGGTATCAGTTCTAGAGACATCACTATGATTTATTGTTATAGTGTCTGTGCTTGAAACTACAGTTCCTATAACTGTTCCACCAGAAAAAGTTATTGTATTACCATCTCCAACAGATTCTGCAGTACCTGAGTCTGCATCAATTGAAAAACCGAAACTTGTTAGGTATCTTCCATCTAGATTAATTGTAGCTCCTACTGCTGCGTTATTACCTGTAATTTCTAAATCACCATTACTAGTATCAAAACTACCACCTGTTACAAAATAATTATTACCTGCTTCATCATCTCTCCACGCAGGGTTTCCACTTGAATCTGTTTTCCAGACTTTATTATTCTGACCTGCTGCTGAGGCAACATAACCTGCAGAAGAAGAAGAGTTAGCTGAATTAGTTAAAGTAACTTTATCACTAGCTTGAGTAGCAGTTATAGTTCCTGCACCCTCAATTCTAACACTTGTTGTTCTAGTTCCATCACTCAATTGAATAGCTGTATCAGAATTTACACTACCTATTCCTGTTAACGCATAATTAGGATCTGAATTAGGAGAGTTTATGTCTATAATAAATGGATCTGCAGAAGTTCCAGAACCACTAATAGTTGTTCCATGAGAACCTAGAGATGAAGTAAATTTTACATACTCTAAATTATTAACTTGTACTCCTGATCCAGATTCTGCCTCTAAATTCCAACCAGACATAAAAGGAAGACTAGTTGCACTATTTCCTGTGTTTACTAACACAACACCATTTGAGTTATATAAAGCACCTGTTGGTATTCCTCCTGATGCAGCAGCACTCTCGCTATTAAAAGATAATCCTGGTAAAGTTGGCAGTATTATTCTAGGTATTTGTTGATCTCCTTGACCTCCTCTAGTTACTCCACCTTCAGTAATTACAAGAGCATTAGCATTTGTTGTGTTTGTAGAACCTACACCCAACACAAATTTTACATTACCCAAACCATTTAAATAATCAGGACTAGGATAATCTGATGTATTATTTCTAAAGCCAAGTGACATTTGTCCACCTTGCCCTGTCAAATTTCCACCAATCATAAAACAGTTTTGAGAAGTGGTATCGTTAGGGCCTGTACAATTTTCACCGAAAGCAAAATGAGAATCGAATCCTTTAAGAACATGACTAAATCCTAAAGCAAATGCATTGTTGTCTGTGGTTACTTCATTTTGACCACCTGCAACAAAACTTGAAAAAGATCCTGTGAGTGTATTTTCGTTTCCAAAAACCTGTGATCTAACTGTAGCACTTGCACCTGCTCCACTTATGGTATTTTTAGTTCCTATAGCACACGAACTATCTGCGTTATTATTTATTTGATTTCCTTGACCAACTATCAAGCAATGATCTGAACCAGAAATAATATCATTATCTCCTGCTCCGATAACCATAGATGTATTATCTACAGAAACGCCACCAGGATTACTTGATATAATAATACCATTTCGAAAAGCTGAAGGTGATTGTGATCCGACATTAAGATTATAATTACTACTCGTGGTAGTATTAACTCCCAATCTATCTGTTCTTACATTTCCATTTAAAATACTATTTCCATTTCCTCTTATGACAGTTCCTCCACTCCAATTCAAAGCACCACCCTGTCCAAAAGTATATGTTTGGGTTGCTTGTCCTGAACCTCCTGCAATGATTTGTACATTGTTTGATACAGTACCTGATGGCTGCATAGTCACCTTTATTACTTTTGAATCTGCTAATACTCCATTAGCACCATCAGACCAAAAGGGTACTGTGTAAGTTGTTCCTGTTCCTGTAACTATGTTTGATATTTCTATAACTTCACCACTTGAAGTTACGCCAAGACCAAAGGCTTCTGTTCCTGTTTTGCTTCCTGATCCATAGGCAGATAAAGTTAGGGTACTCCCAATTGTGAGTTCATCATTAAATGATCCTTGATTTAAAAACTGTAACGCCATGTATATTTAATTTAATTCTATGCCACCAATACAAGCAACACTTCATATGCTCCATCAGCAGGTGCTGAAGGAAGCTCCGAAAATCCTACAGATAAATCACTAGCACTTCTTGTAATGTCAGCATAGACTGTTTGTCCACTTGAAGTTATTACTTCACACTTCACATCTATTGCTGCTGTAGATCCACCAAACACGCTATTATCACTTACATCTATGGTGAATGTTGTGACTCCCCCTGCACTTGCTTTAGTGACATAGGAAAGACTACTATCTAAAGATATTCTTACTCCACTTGGGTTGCCTGATGTTGATACTGTTGCTACACCACTACTGTAACTTACAGCGATACCTGTGCCTGGTGCAACTGTTACAATTCCTAGATCTGAAGAAGATGATTCTTTTAATGAAATTTTAGCTATACCATCTGATGGATTAGCATATTCTACATTTAGAGAACCACCTGTTGCAGCACCTGAACCACTACCATGATATCCTGATTGAACAGAACTATTGTCTTGAACTTGTACTGAAAGTAATCCTGGTGCAGTATAAGTTGATAAATCTGTGTCAGATTGTACTACAACGAAATCTGCTTCTACAGCATTACCTGCAGTCGCATCATCAATTGCGTAAACTGAATCACCTGGTGTTAAAGGCGTAGCAGCATTTCCAAAGAAATTACCTGCTACACTTACAACATATAAATCTCCTTTTACAACATCTACATTTGTATATAAATCTCCTCCTCCTGAACTAGGTGTGATTGCACCTGTATTTGCATTTAACGAACCTTTGAATTCTAGTAGACCTGTAACTGCATTTTGTAATTGCTGAAAGTTAACAGCGTCTGCAGGATTAGATCCATCTGCTAGGTTTGTAAGCTTTTGACTACCTAATGATACATCTGATGATGGTGCACCCCAAGCATTTAGAGTTAGTTCATCACTATCTACAGTTGCTTGATTATTGCTTGCTCCATATAATCCAACTATCTTGTCTGTACCATCATTTTGTGGGGAAACATTAGTAGGTAATTCTGACAAGTTTAATTGAACCTCAACTATGTCAGTCGACTTGGCTTCGGTATCAATACCTACACTTCCCTGAACCTTAAATGTATCTCCACTTTGTATTGTTTGTGCTGTACCTGAGTCACCATCTACATCGAAAGTAAAGTTTTCTGCAGAGGGTAAAGTAATTGTCAAAGTGTTTACTGCTGTTATATGACCTTCTGAACTTGAAGTTATAGAGTCTACTACATCAACTGTACCACCATATCCAGGACTGCTTGAAGAACTACTATTAGTTCTAGTAACATTATCATGTGATATCTCCAATAAATAAGGAGATGAGTTTCCTGAAGTTGCTGTGCTAATTACAGTACCTGATTTGCCTGCAAAGTCTACTATATCTGTACTTTCAATATCTATATCACTACCTGAATCACCTCTTAACACCCATTTGTTATAGTTGTCTATAGGTGGAACAGCCCATTGATTATCTCCTCTTAAAAAAGTTGTGCTGTTTGCAGTACCTGTAGCATTTAAATCTACTGTACCAAAATTTACAGAACCTGTGACTTGATTAAAATTTGGGAAAGATATATATGTTCCTGCTGCACTTGAAATATCTGTTACACCACCTCCTACTTCTGAATATACTGCAGCAGTTGTGCTTGCAGTAGTACATACTTTTAGAACTCCTGCTGTTGTGTTGAATATTAATTGACCAAGTACACCTGAAGCAGGATCAGCACTTACATTTTGAATAGCAGCATTATTCAGTTGATTCTGTGCTAAGTCAATGGTATTTAAAAATTGTATTGCCATATCTTTTTAGTTTAAAAAAGCCTCACCTGATTGAGGACTTGAAAATCTTATTATTATATTTTTATTATCTACATATTCCAACTCTCCATATATTTGTGTTAATCCTGTATCCACAGAAAACACCGATGGAAATTTATTAAGAGAATGACTTATATTCCAAGTTGAAGAAGGTATAGTCTGAGTAAAAATCTCAGTCTTATCTCCACTACTTAAAGGATCAGCCTCCAAATAATAATAATGTTCTGCCGAAATAAAACCATTACCTGAAACAAAATTCAGTTCAGCTTTATAAACTGTAGAACTTCCTATTTGCGTTAATGAAACTAACTCAAAAACAGCAAACGATTCTAAACTCTCTCTGTCTCTTATAGACACTTGCTCTCCTACAAGCGACAATAAATATGGTAATGAACTAGATGCATTTACCATTGCAGTATTAAATTCTAGTTCTGTTATTGACGACCAATTAGTTCCTGCTCCTCCAAAATTTGAAAAGAACACAGAGCTCTTTGGTATCGGGCTAGGTGAGGGATCTTGTATTATAAACTCCCAACTAACCTTTGCAAAGTAATCATCAATAACCTTTTTAGATAAAGAAGCAACCTGAAAATTTCGGGTTGCATTTGCATCTTCTTTGTCTGTTCCGATAATAATATCACTATCGGTGGGTAAGACGATTTGATATGTTTTTATTCTAGCCATTCTACTGTTTTACCATTAGAATCCCTGCAACATTTAAAGGTGCTGAACCTGTCCCATCTGTTTGATAAATCATTCCTGCAGTAAGTCCTGCTACTCCTGCTGCTGCATCATCTGCATACTTATCTACTCCTGCTTTACTATTACAATCAATACCTGCTGCAGATCCTGTTAAAACATCAGTTGTCCAGAAAGCAAATTGATTGTTACCTAATGCTCCTTGAGGTGCACCTAATTTTAGTATTTGTCCAAACGCACCCTGTGTGGCAGTATCACTTGGATTGGTACTAGATGGTAGCCAATAAGCAGAATTTGTACTTCCTACTTTTACTGCACCAAGATTGAAACTTACATCATACTGAGAACTTATTTCCATTTGCGTAATATTACGCTGTTTGATAAATATTGTATTTTCAGTAGTGCCTGTACCAAAAAAATCTGCCTCTAAAAATAGATTACCATGTGCTCGTACTCTACCTGTTTCAGGAAAACCTGTTTCAGCAAACGAACCACCTAATGTTAAAGTTCCACCTAGCTGATTATCAACAAAAGTATTTATAAAAAGCCCTCCTCCTAAACTGCCATTTTTCACAATAGTTTGTCCTGAAGGATTACCTCCACCATTGATTGCACCTAATAATTCTTTAGATCCTGATCCTCCATCTTCAAATGCATAAAACTCAATCTTTGCATAATCTTTATTTGATCCAGAGGTAGTCTGATATAAATCTATATCCAATAGATCTTCTCCTGCTGCTGTACCACTTTCTTTAGTCAGAACCACACTACTGCCTACTATATGTAAATCATGAAGGGGTTCAAGAATATTGATACCTACTCTTGCTGTACCTGGTTTTGCAGATAAGACAGGGACTGCAGGTGGTGTTATGTCACCCACAGTAAAGTCTAATAATACAGAACCTGTACCTGAAATGTTTAAATTACCTGAACCTGTTATATTAGTTCCCGATATGTTACCTGCGACAGTAGCATCATTATCTACTTGCAGGTTGTTACCGATCGTTGCGTCAATACCAACAATTAAATCAGTACCCACATTAACTTGTTCTGAAACAACTAAATTTCCTTTACCTCCATTATCTATAGTTATTGTTGTACCTGATAAAGAAGTGCCTGAAGCTTGAGCTGTATCTTGTTTTATAATAGAGTCAACCAATAATTTTGAAGCTTGACCTGCACCTGATGCAGTAAAGACAGGTAATCTATAAGATGTACCATCACTAAAGTCATCTATGATGAATTCACTAATTGATTCTATGGAAAATGTTTTTGTAGCATTACTATCAGAATGATCTGTTCCAATTAAATAATCCTGATCAGCTAATGGTACTGCTTGGGGGTATGCTATTTTATTGCTTATTCTCGCCATTTACTTGTTTTTCTTTAACCTCTCCAGACTTAAGATCGATCACTACATTGTCGCCATAAGCTTTGATTAGGTCTGCCTCTAGTTGTGCGAATTGAAGTTTCAATCCTTTTACTTGTTCTAGAAGATTGTGTTTACTAATCTCTAAATCTCCAAGTTGCAATTTAGCTCCTTGAAATTGGTTATTTAAACCTTGTAGTTTTTCTAACTCGTCTTTTTTTAATTTTTTAACTTTTGCCATTTGATTTAATTTTAAAATTTATACAAAAATACAAATTTAATTATTGTACTTTTCGAATGGTTTGAAACTTTTCTGCACCCCTGCTTCCGAAGTATGCTACATAGACTGTAACAAGAAGTGTTTGAAGCAATGATACCCATCCCTCAGCGACATTGAATCCCCAATCAAAACTATCTAGTATTATTAGCAATACCATAGACACAGTTAGAAATATCAAACTCATAGGTCTTGTATTTTTAGAGAGCCATGAATCTGATTTCATGTCTGACTCCCAACGCTTAGAAACCTCTTGCATTTCAACCATGTCTAACTCTAGCAACTTCAAAGCTTTTTCTTTATCTTCTGGAGGTAATACTGTGTCTGGTTGTTTCTGTATTAGATTTTTTACAACACCAAGCACTCCCGAATCTGGAAGTACATCACCTACTGTACCCAACAGTCCTGGTGCAGCTTTACTTAAAAAAGCACCGACTTTAGTTTCAGAAAATTTTTTTTTAGGTTTACTCATATCGTTTTGTATTTAGTTTTACCATCTTCTTTATACGCCTTCAAACATCTTCCTCTATTATCTTCTTTACTTACATAAGATACATGAATCCAATTTGGAGACATATCAGTTCCAAACTCCCATATCAACTGATCGAAGTCAAGATTTTCTCTTATATATAAAAACATTTCTGCATTTGTCTTGTGACCATATACATCATCCAGGTCAATCGCCTGACCTTTACAATGTTGTGATGAGGATGCTCCACCAATGGCCTCATTTAATTTTGGAGATCTGAAAAACGAATTTACTTTTATAGGGCCTCCTACCCAAGATCTTAGTGGCTCGAAAACTTTTTCAGCCAACTCTTTCATGTTTTCTAAATGCTGAGAGTTAGGAGTATTGTCTATACCATCACGCTTTGCAGTATTTGAATGTATAGCTTCAGCATAAGTAATGTGTTTGCTTATATTCATAATCTAAAATTTAATCCAACACTAGAGGTGTAAACTTCTGAATCCCAAAATTTAGTATACTCTCCTTCAATGAAGATACCTAAAGTTTTGCTGATTTTCCATCCTGCGATCAATCCTCCTTGATAATCATCCCATTGTTCTAGTTCTGAATCTTTTCTTAGTCCACCTTTACCCCAATTATTTCTATTTAAATAACTTACATTTTCATCTCCTTTGACATAGTGGTGATAGGGTAAAATCCAATTCGCATAAGCATGTAACCAAAAGTTTTTCTTGTAATGATAAAAATCAAAACCTACTATAGGTGCAACTTCAATAAAAGAATCTAACAAGTCCCATTGCTCTGCGTTGAATCGGTTCATCAGAGAACCAAATATACGATCCCGAAAGTCTCTATCACCATAGGCAACTATTTGTTCATTAGGATCTTTCCAAATCCAATCATAAAAAACTTCACCTGTTTCAAAATCAGTATAAGAAGTATAATGATCAGAGAACCCATAAAGATATCCAAGGCTGTACCAAGGATTTACAGGATACTCAAATGGATTTCCATCAGGATCTAAAATTGGATTGCCATCTGCATCTAAAGCTATTTGTGTTTCATTAAGCCATATTTCAATTGGATTATATCCATATGGTTTTTGGTGAGATCTTGCAATAGCACCTAAAGATATACTTAGTTTTTTACCTATAGGCAATCTAAATCTTGCTTCTGCTGATTGATATTCAAAATCAACATTTCCTTTTTTTCTTGACTCTAGTTTTACAATATGGTATTTACCTGTATGTCTAATAAAAAATCTTGAATTTATAAACTCTTCAGATCTTTCTCTTTGTTTTTCTATATGTAAAAGATATTCAAAACCTTTGACTGCTGCTGTAGGAGCTGATAGACCTACTAAATTTTCAGTACCATCAATGTAGTTTTGTTTTATTTCGTAATCAAACCTTGCTAACTTACGAACTCCTATACCTGCACGAAAATCAAATGGGTGATAAACAGTTTCATCAACCACTTGTGGTATGTCATATAAATCATCAGGATTGGTTCTGATAAAATAATCAGGATACTTTGTTTGATATGCGTTATCAATATCTCCTGCCACATATACTGTAGCGTATTTAAATATGTTCTTGTATACGCCATCAAAAAACTTCTTGGCTTTGTATTTTTTAACAACTTTATTTTCAACCTTATCATCATTAGAGATGACTTGTGCTGATATAGTGAAACACATTAATAGTGTTATTAGTGATATAAGTTTCTTCATTTTAAAATTTACTTTCTATGATTTCTTCGATATGTTCTTCAATTATTTCTAATGTATCTTCAGGTAGTTTCAATGTAATTCCACTTTCAACTCTCACAACTTCTTCACCATTGTGATACAATATAATGGTAGGAAGGTATTTAATGTTTTCTTCTTTAAACACCTCTGGTTTTTTATCTATGTAAAAGGTATATATATTATTATCATCGAAAGGTTTCAATGATATTTCTGCACTCTTTGTGAAAGGTGCACTAAACTGTACAACTGAGATATCGTCTTTAAACGATTGTGCGTTACATATTACAGAAAATACAAATAGGACAAGTGTTACACATAGTTTCATTTTTTTCTACTTATCTCATAGAGTCTTTCATCCATTTTCTCTAGAGATTGTTTAATTTCGTTTACATCCTCTTTAACTGTTGTTACATCTGATTCTATTTTCTCTATTGTTGATCTGACTAATTCGTCTTTATATTGAAATTCAATTGAACTTACCTCTGGCTTTGGCTCATCCATAGCGACCTGGATCTGTGCTTGCAAAGTATAGTACATGCCAATAAGGGAAGCAAAGCCTATAGCTGCTGCTATCATTTCTTTTATAGATAAAGTAAATTTGCTTTCGCCACTAAGAGTTTGATCTTTGCTCATTTTTGTCTGCCTCTACTATTTCATAGATCACTTCAATATCTAGAAGTGCACTATTTGTTTGATAATATTCTACCATATTGCTACACAACTATTGATTGCCGAACTTGATGTTCCTGTCGAAAACAACTGAACAACTTGTACAGGCAAATAGTTACCGACTTTAAAACTTTTAAACACAACATCGTTACCTTGTGCTGTCTTTACTTTTACATCCACATACTCTTCATTGACTGCAGTAGGTATTGCTGAAGCACCAACATATAATAAGCATGAGCTAGCAATATCATATTTGATTCCTAAACTGCTGAATGAAGAATTTGGATCAGTATAGATTTTCCAATTGTCATTGTATGTATTGTTGTTACCAAATAGATCTGCACTTAATTTTAAACAGTTACTACCTACTATCTCTAAAACTACAGCCACTTCGTTTGTGTCTGTATTCCAAATAATATTACCAGGTAAAACTCCTAATGCAGTAAAATCTACACTATTGTCTACCAAGTGATCAGGCTTTACAACTATATAATCTATTCCTGTTGATGAAAATAAATTACCATTTAAACTTAAAGTGTCTGAAGAATCTATTGCAGTTATAACAGCGTTACCTGCAGGACTTATTGAAAAAACTTTGTCAGTAACCTCAATTGATGGTGAAGCAGTTTGAAAATCTACTTGATCATCTATCAATTTATTTGTATCGGTTGCTGTGTTAGTTGAAGTAATAACAGCTTCTCCTTGTCCTGTAAATGTTTTGTAAGCAGGATTAGGAATAGGACTACTATCGCTTGCGATAACTTCCAATCCTTGCTGTGTATTAACTACAATTTTTTGATAACCCATAATTTTATTGATAAGGGAAAATCCTGTTTAGTGTGTCTCTTCTTTGATCACACCCACATGGTTTTCCTGTTACTTCACTTACTTTATTAACTACACTTTTGATTCCTGTAGCTTTTGTAAATTTTTCTATACTGTCTCCGAGACCTCTTGATTTCATTTTATTTCTTTTTTTTCATTCTACAACCAAAGTTGTTTGCAAATACTGCTTGTTTTACAACTTTAGGGCTATACTTGCCCCCTTTGTTTTTCATGACCTTTGAAGCTGCTGCACATACAGAAGATCCTGGCATGTTCTTTTTAACCCAAGCAGTAAAGTCGCCTTTATTTTTTGGATCAAGTTTTATTGGTTTTTCTTTCGCCATCTTACTTGCTGAATAATTTTCCTAAGTGAGAGTGAACGCTAGAAGGATAATGCTTGTCTTCTTTCATTGAATGGTTTCCAGAATAAGCATGACCTGTTTCTTTTTTCGCCATAGCTTTTGATTCGTCTCTTCTATCTTTCAAAGATTGAGAGTGTGGGCCTTTGTGTTTGTTCCCGATTGAATCATCGAGTCTTGCGTTATAACCTTGTGAATGTTTCATTCCTAAAATTTTTATTTGTTAAACTAATTTTTTACAAAGATAATAATTAATATTTTCCTCTTTTCGAAGCAGGAGAGCTTTTAGTAGATCCTCCTTTTCCTGCCCATAAATGCTTACATGCCCAATATTTAGCACTTAATTTGTTTGTCGCTGAATCACATTTGTGTCTTGCTCTAAAGCTTTTACGAGCAGCAGATGAATAGTTATGTCCATAACCTTTAGCACCAAAGTGTATAAGCTTCTCCTGTCCACCAGAACAAGCTTTTACCATTTTCTTTTTCCCTGGTCTGTCGCTAGGTCTAACGACATTACATTTCATCTTAGATTTATCAGCCATTTTCGTTCATTGACTTTTGGATTGCCGAACCTCTTGCTTTTTCATAATCCGATAACACTCCATCTTTATTTAAATCAGCTTTCATACTAATAGTATTTCCACCTCTTTTTCTTTTGCTTTTATGCATTTTACTCATAACAATTTATTTTAAGCGTTTCTAACTTTAGCAGCAGGAGTATTTGAAACAAATTGTTTTTTGCCCCCTGATGCTTTTTTCTTTTTTGCTGTAGCTGCTCTTTGGCTTTTAGTTAAGCTTCGAGCTTTCGCTAGTGGTAAACAACGATCTGGATTCTTTTTATTTTTACTAGTTCCACATGCACCTAATATAGATCCATCAGTTCCAATACGAACCCATTTTTGTTCCCTCCATTTTTTTAGTTCACCCATTACTTCTTTTTAGACATTTTCTGCATATCTTTTATATGCTTTTCAATAATCTTAGATTGTGCCAAATGCATCTTAGAAGCTTTTTTTAATTGTGATACTACTGATCTTAAACTTTTATCCATTATTTTTTACTTTTTTTTGCGTAGTTAGGATCTTTACAATATTTACTTGCAGCCATGTTTGCATAAGCTGAAGGATATTTATCAAATGTTCTTTTTGCCCAGGCTATTCCTGCAGGACAAATCTTATTTCCTTTCTTCTTAGGCATGACTATGATTTATATTCATTATATCCTGGATTATTTTTCTTTTTTCCTCCCAACATTTTAGCATGATAATCTGCTTTGGGTTTTCCTGTGGCTGTGTAAGGGAATTTCATTGTCATCCCATTTGCTTTTACTGTAGGCATAATTTAAATTTTTAAAAGATTAATTTTGTACAAAGATAATAAATACACTTAAATGAAATTTGAAACTAAAATCAGAAAGAACTATGATCGTAAAGAACCTGGTTACGATTATATGAAATACTACAGGGTAATTCGTTATTGGGTAAAGGCTAAGTATGGAGTTTCAACTCCAGATCTTGAAATGATGTTTTTCTTATACAGCGAAAGAATATTCAACAAAACTAAATTTAATGAGTTTGAAGAAATCATGTCTTGGGACAGAAATAGATTCGATAGATTACTTCGTGATGGTTGGATAGGAGTGTGGAGGAAAAGACACAAGTCTCAAACTACATTGTACGAGCTTTCGTACAAGGGGAAACGACTCATAGATGTTGTATATAAGAAGTTGAATGGAGAAGAAATATCAGAAGAAAAGAATCCTTTGTTCTTACAGTCAGCTTCGTATTCAGATACAGTATATAGAAACATGATAATAAAATTAAATCAAGAAATTAGATTCCACAATAACCAGAATCACAATCAGTAAAATCAGTATCAAACAATTCTGTTTGTAGATTCCAATTTTTAATATCGTTATATCTCATGTGGTTTATCCAACCATCTTGTTTTTTTCTTCCTTGTTCTTGATCAGCGAACCATTTCATTTTGTTCGGGTGTTTTGTAAACATCTTGTTTAGAAGAACAGGGTTTTTATGAAAACAACCAACGCAGTTATTCATCCAAGCAAACCTCACAGGTTTGTCTTTCCAAAACTTTTCTATGTTGTCTTTATAGATCTGATCCTCTATTAATGGAAATGTAGGAATCTGCCAGGGAATATTACCCCACTTTTTTCTTGTGCCATATTTACCTACTACAGCTTTATGCTCTAGGTATCCATCTTTATTTCTTTTTTCTAAAGTTCTTTTGGCTCTTCCTTGTTCGTTTGCTCTGAATCCAATTCTAAACTGAACAGGTTCGTCAAAGTTTTCTCTCCACCATTCAAACATAGGTTCTAGTTTTAGATGAGTTGTACAATATCTATGTAGTTTGTTTGGAAGCCAACCACCTTTTGTTTTTATAACTTCATCAAAAGATATTCCTGAAACCCAGACTATTTCTTTGCCTATGTATTGTTCAAGATCAAAAATTGTGTGTATGATGATATCATCCTCAAGTGTACCAATAAATTCTTTTCCAATACGATCACTTACTTTTTGCCTGAGCGATTCGTCTTTGAAACGACATTCTTCGCTTTCTGTAGTAACTAAAGAAAAAAGGTTGTAATCAGAATCATAATTGGCTGCTATATAAGCTGAGGTCTTACCACCACTAACAGAGTTTATTGTGATCATAATACAACTACAACATCATTCTCATTAATAATAGAGTAAGGCTCATCTTCAATAAGCATTGTATGAGCTCTAACTTTGTCGTAGTATATTATATCTCCCTCTTTTACATTTAGAACTTTATCACCGATTTTATAAACTTCAGCTTTATTGTATCTAAATTTGTTTTCATCGTCTGGTGAAAGTAAAAGTCCTGAAGATGTTTTTACCTCTTCTTTTATTTTTTTAATTATTAATACTGTATTAATCGGTCTCATGTACTTTGTCCTTGTTGTATACAATATAACCATTATCTTCTAATAGTTTTATTGCTTCTTTTATTTTTTCTTTTTCGATTCTATAAGTGTCAAAAATTTGATTGTGTATTACCATTTTATTTATTTTAATTAACTATCTTCCTTGTCCTCTGTATCTTTTGAGGTAGTTCTTACTTTGTTTACATTTACTGCTTTTAGTTTTAGCATGTATTCTTTTACGCTTTCTACTTTTGGTCTTG
>TARA_R100000278_G_scaffold40193_2_pt1 | contig 14155 bp, 14 predicted proteins | sample TARA_R100000278 | Tara Oceans TARA_R100000278 (sample SAMEA2620755) | marine metagenome | biome: marine biome (ENVO:00000447); feature: deep chlorophyll maximum layer (ENVO:xxxxxxxx); material: "saline water (ENVO:00002010), including plankton (ENVO:xxxxxxxx)" | depth 66 m | reverse complement strand
AATCAACAGAAACTGCACCTGTGTAAGTTGTAATGCTTCCTGATGCTGTGTATCTTGCAGCTAACTCATCGTGGTCAATAGTATCATCTGCTATACGAGCATTAGTTACAAAATTATCGCCATAAACTTCGTCAAAGTTATCATTTAGTTTATCGAAGGCGGTTCTTAATGGGTCTCCTGTTCCGTCATTTGCAGCACTCCCAATATTTACTGTTTGTTTAGCCATTTTATTTTATTTAATATTCTGTTGCACTTGCTCTATAAGCATTTGTGTCTGCTTTTACTGTGTTTACATCTGCTGTTAAAAATGAGCCATCTGCGTCAAAAGGATACACAATACCCCATCCATTACTTTCGTTTGTGTTACCAAACCAACTAACTTTATATATGCTTCCGAATCCCATTATAAACAACTTGGTTTAGAATCTATGTCAATAGTAAATTGGTTTGATGTTGTATCCCCCCACCAAGAACTGCAATAAATATTACCCCAATTAATGCTGTTTGACATATTATAACAATAATTTTTTTACTGTTTTGTTATTTAGTTTTTTTAAATACTCTTGCAACTTTGTTACATTTTGTTGCTTAGGTTTGTAGGTTTTCTTTACAGTACCCATCCTCCGAAAATATCTTTATCAGGATATACATCCTCGTTATTGTTTGTATAGTATTCAGGAAACTTACTTCCTGCATTAAATGACAAATAGTCAATTAGTCTATCTGTATAATATTGCGCTGTATTGCGTTCTTTTTCTAATAGATAGTCTACTTCTTCTTTAGTAACACCCTCTGCGTTTTCGCTTGTATGTTTAAAAACACCTTTATTAGATATTGATATATTTGCAAATGGTAAGTATTCTACCATCGCCCAATGTATTAAACAAGGTTTTACCCAGTCATTAACCAAAGACAAATAGTCACCAGTTAGTGTACTAGCAACAATATCTGCTTGTATTTTATTCATAAGGTCAGTACCTAAGTAATTTTCTATATGCTTGTCTTGCGCTATTTTGATGTATTGTATAAACTTGTCTGTGTCCACATTGCCATTCATAGCTGTGAACTTTACTACATCCTTTCTTGTTATTAATAATGCTTCTGCCATTTCTTACTTATTTACAAAACCCTGATTAGGCATATCCTTTGGTCGTTTAGCTACCTTTGGGTCATTAACTTCAGGTTTAAATCCTTCTTTTCTTGCTTTGTTTACACTAACTTCTGCTCTAGGGTTTTTAACATCAGGTTTTACACCTTTTGCCATATACGTTTTACGCATCCAAAAATGATGACAAGCACCACCGCCTTTGTAAAGCCATATATCGTACGTTGCTGCGCCATTTAAACCCCATCCTGCATTTACCGCTCTTTCACTCATTGCCATAATATCTTCTTTGCGGTATATTTTTTTAGCAGCAATCATTTTTTTACAAAAGTCACGAGATACAGACTTACCACCTTTCATTGTTTCTTTTAATGGTGCATACTGATAACGTACTTTAAACTTCATATCGTCTACCTCACCATCTTGTTCGCTTTTAGCATTAGGTTTCGCAGAACCAGTCGATGCCAACCCTATCATTTTATCAAGTGCATCTTCTTGGTCGTAGTCAACTGGTCTTTCATCCACTAATTCCCATTCTTCTAAATCTTCATCTTCGCCTATCTCTATTAGTTCGTCTGCGATATGGTCAGGTATTTTTTCATCACTTAGTTTTACACCTGTTTCTTCTTCTCTTGCTTCGTCTGTTATAGCGTTGTCTGTTTCTATAAATTCTAGCGGTTGTAACGTCCTAAAATATAATTTTAGACTTATTTCATTAACTGCTAATATTTGCTCAATAGAATCAATTATAAGGTCTTGATATGGTCTAATAGTAATGTTTTGGAAAAGTAAACTCGCTGTTTTTATTTCGTCAGCGTTATTTCCTAGTCCATTATTTCCATCTCTAATACCTAATAGTAAAGGTGATGTAACTCTGTGTGCAACCATTAGTTTTCTAGCACATTCGTTTGCTAAATACTCATAATGTGCAGGTGCATCATTTAACGGTACATCATCTATTGTAGTTTTGCTTTCTGCGTTGTTGTTAAAAGCAATAATTACTTTTTCACCTCTTGCACCTGTAAGTTTGTGCATTACATCATTCTTGATGCTTAGTTGTTTTTCTCTATCAGGTACACCGTTGTTAAAGTTTACAACCTTAGTACCACTAAAACCATTTTGTACATCGTTTATTAAGTAGTCTGCTACTTCTGATTCTAGTTCAGCGTATGCTAAACCACCTTGATAGTCAACAGGGCAGTAATAGTCGTAACCGCTTACATATTTTTTTACTATTTCTATTTCAGGTTCTTTACCGTTACCATAACCAAATGCTGCTATTCTTTTTGGTTTGTCACTTTGTTTTATCTTTTCCCAATTAGGATGATAGTAGTATGCTTCTATATATCCATCTTCATTACACTTTTCTGCTCGTAATGTTTGTCTAGGAAAATGTTCTGCTCTTACTACTCTACCATCTTTGTATAAAACTTGAAAAGATGCTTCACCTAACATTTTTAAGTCAAGTGCTACTTTCTTCAAACACTTATCGTGAAATATAGAACGTAGTGCAGCATATTCGTCTGTTTTCGTACTACTATCTAAGGCATCTAAACCTTTACCATATATCATATTAGACACACCATTTATTACAGCATTGTTTGTTGTGCTGTTGGTGTATAGGTCTATAAGGTATTGGTAGTAATTATTGTTATCACCGTAAGCTACCCAGTCTTTCTTTTTGTCCTCTTGTACTTTGGGTCTGTTATAGGATGATAAATTAACTATATGTAAATTCTCCATATTATAAAACTATAAAATCGTTGTCAATACTGTTTTCCGTATATGCGTTGTTATTTACAGAATAAGTAGATACTGTTTGATTTGTGCAAAATATTTTATCCCTAAATATTAGTTCGCTTCCTGCTGTAATTTCTAAATTATACATCGTGTCCTCTACTAGCGTAAAAGTATCGCTATGCTGATAATAATAATCATTAGCAGTAAAGGATGTAGATGTGCTACTATAAACTTCTGTATTCGTAGTTTCATTAGTTATCTTAATTGTATAGGTTGTTCCTTGCGTGTAAGAACGTGGTATAAAATTAAAGGTTTGGCTGTCACTTGTGTTTTGTAAAACAATCATATATATACAATAAAATAACTTTTGTTTTGTTAAGTTAAAAGCAAAAAAAAGGGGCATATAGCCCCCTCTTTATCCAAGTCAAATTCTAGTTACGAGTTAGTACCTTCTGTAACTGTAACTGTTCCTGTCAATCCTGCAAATGGGTCTGCTTCAGTAGCACCTTCTAAAAAGTTAGCAGGTATTTGCTCTTGTGCATTTAGAGTAAGAGTATATCCACTCAAATCACCCATTGCTGCACCTGTAACAATAGTTCCACCTGTTACCTCTGCTCCGTGTTCTGCACCCATTAAAAATGCGTTACCGTTGTAATCGTGTACTACAACGTGTGGTCTACCGTAAGATAATAATTTTAATTCTTTATTATCTTCTTTTGACAATTTTTTAAGTGTTAAATTTAAAGTTTGGTCAAAGAAAGTAGTTCCGTTTTCTCTTGAAGATGTAATAGCTTGTTCAAAGCTACTATTACCTTTTATTTCGTATTTGTAGGCAGTAACAGTACCCAAGTCATCAATTACGTCTGTGTCTGTGGCATCGTAAGCAATAGTAATATCTCCGTAGTCTAAGAAATATACCGCTTTGATTCCACCTACTACGTCTTTGCAGGGTTCTTTTCTACCTCTAGTTAAATCACAAGCCATATTTATTTTTATTAAAAAAGGGTAGGCAGATATAAAACCACCTACCCTCTTTGGTTAATTTTTATTTACTCTTAGTTAGCAGAGTTAGTGATACCGTATGTTACAATATCTTCAACAATTCCGTATTGTACACCTGCTGTAAATCGCATTACAACACGAACGTTGTCAGAACCATCTAGGTCGCTCATATCTAGTACTTTTACTTCGTTGTGGTCAGCTAGTAGACCAGTTCCAAAGAACAAGTTAGACTTTTCAGAAGCAATAGCTGTGTTGTCAGACATACCGTTTGCAACAAACAAGCTAACACCGTCAAATGATAGGCTTCCGTTATTCCACCATTGTGTACCCATTGCGTTTGTACCTGCTGCACCAAGACCTGAAGCACCAAATCCACCTAACGCTCTTACATAAGCACGAGCAATGTTTTGTGAAATATATACGTTTAAGTCCTCACTTCCGTAAAGTGCAGAAGGGATAGCATCAACAATTTTACCTAATTCAGTAATTACGTTAGAAGCTGTTACAGTTGTACCTGCTACTTCTTGTCCTGATGGTAAGTCTGCATCTAATGCTAGTGTAGTTTCAAACCCATCAAATTGACCGTTGTTTGAAGTTGCACCTGCAAAAATAGACTGCTCTGTACGCTGTGCTACTTTAGAAGCAACGTGCGCAATTAAAAAGTCAGAAAAAGAAGGTGGTAAATCGTGATGTGCTGAATAGCCCATTTGGATAGCTTCCCAATCTGAAATAAAGTCTTTCTTACATAGTTGTAAGTTTACTTGCTGAAATTCTGGTTGTAGAACTCTTTCAGTAAGTGTAATTGTAGAAGTTGCATCAAAATCACAAGTAGCATCTTTCACGATGTCGTTAGTAGATACTTTCTTGATAACTTCTTTGAACTTTACATTTGGTTTTACAGTAATACCACCGTTTTCGATAGTAGAACCGCTTAATAAAGCAGCAGAGATGTACTGTCCTGCACTTTCTCCTGCATAAGTAGTTGTAATACTAGTTGTAGTTGCCATTTTTATTATTTATTAAAATTTCCAATTTTGTTAAGTACTCTATCAAATGTAGTAGTAACTCTTTTTTGTGCGTATAGTTTTAAGTTTGCTGTGTCAGCTTCAGCTTCAGGGTTGTGGTTAACTTTTTCAACTGGCTCTTCAACAGCAGACAATTCTTCTGCTACTGGCTCTTCTTGAACCTCTTCTTGTGGCTCTTCAGAACTCATTTCCTCTTTGTCTTTAATCATAGCTTTGATTTCTTCTATCATTTCTTTGACCTCTGACAATTCTTCTTTAGTTGCGTATTGCATCTCTTCTTTTTCTTCCTCTGCTGCTTCAACTTCTTCAGCAGGTTCTTCTTCCTCTTCAGCAGCACCGATAGAAGCAATAATACCTTCTTCTTCTACTTTGAGTAATTCACCATCTTCTAAAGTATAATCGCCAACAGGCAACGCTACTTTTTCATCTTCGGTGACAATAAATACTTCTGCACCTGCTTCAAATGATTCCGATTCTATTACAGTACCATTTTCAAGTGTAGCCTGTGCCAATTTAACTTCCTCTACCTCTGCATCGATAGATAGAAGTTCTTTTGCTTTTGATAAAATTTCTGTTGCTTTCATATATTATACAATAAGTTATTAAGTTGTTTGTTATATTTTTAGGCTTTCTGTTGGATGATAAACCACTCTGTTCCGTTACCCCATATCTTAATGCCTTCGTATGCTCTGTTTAAGTCAAAAGCACTATTAGCACCATCTAAGTTTTGTGAACCAAAAGGAGTAAGGTTAGCGTGTGTTGAATTGCTAAATGTAGAATCTGTGATAAAACGCTTTGTTCTGTTTAGGTTCTTAGAAGCAGTTACATCAGGCAAAGTAAGTGTTGCTGTTCCATTTCCACCACTCCAAGAAAGTACAATTAGTTCAGCTTCATCATAAGTTGATGCACCTATGTCATAAGTATTACCTGCACTAACTGTAAGTGTGGTAGGTTCTAGGTGGTTTATAATAAAGTGTTGTACGTCTGTAAGACTTGTTTTTTTAGTAGTACCTGTTTGTACAATAGGTAAATCTTCGCTTCCTGTTATGTTAGCTGCTGCTACTGCTGTTAGTTGACTTATTTTTTTGTCAGCCATTATTGATATAATTTACTGTTATCTTCTTGTATAAATTTTTCGCCTTCTTCCGTATATAAGAAAAACAAACTTCTTGTTATATTGCCTATGCCTTGCGCTTGGAAACTCCCATCGCAACATCTTCTACTATATGTACCATCTTCGCACAAACATCCCCTATCGTCATTCTTAGGACTTGGTGCTTTTTCGTTGTAATTTCTCATTTAGGTGCTTTAGGGTGTTTAGCGGGTAATAAATCAAAATCTCCTGTATATTTAGGGTTTTGTGGTCTACCGTTTTTGACTAAATAAAGAAAAGCGTTTACTCTAGCAAAAGCCCATTGCGATGCACTACTTACTCTTGGAGAATGCGAGACATTAAAAGCACCTAATCCCCTTTGGAATACTGCTTTAAGTTTTCCTATGGTTACACCGTATCCTAATTTATCTTTATATCTTTCGTTAAATTCGTCAGATTTTTTTTGTAAAGTTTGTTCGTCTGCTTTAGACACTTTAGCACCACGACTTGTAGAAGCATCCCCCTTTGCTGTTCCTTTACCTTTAGGATTTTTATTAGGTGTGCCTGATTTTGGTGCTTTAGGGCTTTTTTTTACTCCACCTCTTGGTCCTATTTCTGCTAATTCTTTTTCGCTTAAAGGTACACATTTATGTTTTTTATAATCTTTCTTGTAACCTTTAGGGCATTTATATTTTAAAAATTCTTCTTGGCTAAGTTTATGCTCTTTACAAGGCATATACCAAGTTTGCCCTTTGTACTCGTGGGTATGTATACCTTCACACCCTATATCTTTAGCCATTTCTTCGGCTTTTTCTTTACTAGAGTAAGCTAACCTATCATTTATAATAGCCGTATTTTCATCTATTACTTTAGATTGTAAACTTAAAAGGTCTAATTCTCTTAGTTTACTTCCTGACCAACGTAGTCCTGCTTTACCACCCCACAACAAGTAAGATATAGTGCCACACGCTTCGTTGTTGCCTTCGTCATAATATTCTTGCGCTCTACTTAGGTAGCTATACATTCTTTGAATTGTTTTTACACTCAAAGGTTTTTTGTCTCGCAAGGTGGCTGCACGAATTTTCCCAATATTCGTTGCGCATTTGTTACCCACTTTCTCGTTTAATTCTATTCCTCTTTTAGCGTTGTTAGAAACTGCATCTGGGTAATCAGCAAATGATTCTAATTCTTCACCAGATAAAATCATTTTTAATTCTTCTACTAAGAAATCTTCTTCTGCTTGTTCCCAAGCTGATAGTTGGTTAGGTTCGTTTGGTCTTTCTAACTTGTCTGCAAAATATCCTTCTATACTAAAGCCTTTAACTAAACCAGTCTTAACGTAGTTTTCCCAAACATCGTCATTCATTACTTTCATTGATAGCATCCAAGTTCCTAGCGGTACTTCCATACCGAAGGCTCTTGACTTATCTTTTTCTAAATCTTCTACTATCCAACTTTCTACTGCTACTAGACCCGCAAGTGGTACTCGGTGTTCTAATGTAGACTTGTTGTAATTACCTTTTATAAAAAACAGTTCACTTGCTTTGCGTACTGTATCTCGTGAAAAATATATGTAATATTCTTTATCTTCGTTTTTTCTGTAAATTGGTTTATTCGGAATAAGAGCAGCACCCATAAGGATACGCTTCTCTTTGTTCACTTCTGCAAATTTAAACTCTTGGTTTTTTAATGCTACGAAGTCCTCTTCAATCGCAGGGTTCTCAACAATGGATACTGCTTCAATTCCTGAAACATCATCGTTTTCATCTATGAATAATTCTATAATGTCCATACTATTACAATAATATTTAGGTGTTTTTGTTAACCTAGCGATGCGCTTTGTACTATATTTCTATCTAATGCCTGTGCGTTTGTTACTTCGTTACTTACAACAAATGCTTTTACTGGTTGTTGTTCTCTTTCGCCTATTGCTTGTGCTAATTGGTTTTCAGGTGAAGCACCTACTATATTAAATGCAGGGGCTTGTGATGTTGCTACTGATGCACCTCTTGGTGTTGATATACCACCACCTGAAAAACCTCCTGAAAAGCCTACTGCACTAGCTGCTGACTTAGTAGCTGCAACAGCAGATTTAACACTAGATATAATTCCTGCTGCTTGTGCTGCAAATGCTATAAGTAAAGGAATATTTTGTGGGAAACCCACTCTAGCTGTTGCTGATGCACCTTTTGCTGTATCTACTTGTGCTTCTGCTGCTCTCAAAGTTATCCTTTCTAATGTTGCTTTAGCTTCATTAATTTGTTCTTTAATTAACATAGCTTGTTTTGCAATAAATACAGCCCTACCTATTTCAGTTTCTTGTCCTGCTGCATCTATAATAGCATCTAAATTGTTTTTTATACCTTCTCTTTCTTCTTGCCTTAATTCTGCTTTTAATTCAGCATTTTCTATTGCCTTTTCTTTTTCTTCATCTAACAAATCAATTCTCTCACGCTCTAACGAATTTACATTTATTAATTGCTCACTTCTAAAACCTTCTATTTGCGCAAGTATTCCCTCACGTTCTGCTTTAGCTTCTAATAGTGCAATTTGATTTTCATCATTTCCGTTTTTCTCAAACTGCGCTTGGGCTGCTTTTATAACTGCATCAGCATTAGCTAACATTAATTTTTCTTGTTCATCTAGAACTGCTGCAAGTTTGTTATTAGCCTCAATACGCTCTGCTATTGTTTTTGATTCATCATCTCGTATTTGTCTTAACTTTTCAGCTTCTCTATCTTTTTGTTCTAATATTATACGGTTTTGTGCAATACCTACTTCTGCTGCTCTATTTAATTCAACAGTTTCCGCTGCTGCTTTTATTGTAGATATTGTATAGTCAGTTATACCTTTAACTACTGTTGGTACTGTTTCTGCTACTTTGTCAAAAGTATTATTAACACCTGTTACAACGTCAAATAATTCTTTACCTGCGCTTTTTGCACTTTCTGCTGCACCTGCAAAATCACCTTGAAATACTTTTACAACAGCATCTCCTAAAAACCCTAAAGCATCTAAAGCACTTTTTACTCGCTCTACAATATTATTTACTATCGCCTGACCAAAGTTTTGTATTGATTGTACAGGGTTCTCAAATAAACCTTTAAAATAGTCTATAACCGTACCAACGTTTCTATCTAAAAAATTAAAGAAATCATTAAACAATAAAGACACTGCTTCAAAAGCAGTATTAAAAACATTAACAACTTTTTGGTTTTGTTGAAATACCTCAACAAGTTTTTTAAAGGCAGCGACAGCAAATCCAATACCTGCTGCTTTTATTGCAAGTCCTATCCCTTTAAAACCTTTAGCAACTCCACCTGTGGTTTTTTTAACGTCCTCTAAATTTTTGTCAATGTTTTGTGCTGTTTTAGCAACACCTTCTAACTCTTTTTCAGCTTTGCCAACTCTAGCTTCTATCTCTATTATTTTCTTTTCTGCCATAACGTGTATTTTATTTCTCTTGTTGCATCCTTTAGTGTTGTAGGCAAATAATTCTTTCCTAGTGCTATATGCGTATACTTACCTATTGTTTTTTGTTGTTTTGCTATCTCTAGCATATCTAGTATGTTTCCTACCATCTTATTTCTGATGAATCTGCTGTTACTACTGTACTGTCTGCGTTTACTACTCCTTGGTCTACTGTTTTTACAACCTGTGAAATAATATTCTGTACGCTAACATCAAAGTCTTGTACTTCGTTTACTAATTCAAGATTTGTAATGTTAGTTTCAAAGTTTGTTACTAATTTATTTATTTTATACAGGTCGTTAAATATTATTACCCTGTCGTTTAGGTTTATGTTACTTATAACACTTAGAGGTAAAAACGCTTTGTATTTGAATATCCTTCTTGAACCATCAAACACCTCTTCTATATAATTTCTGTAATACGTTTGGAATAAAGAATTGTATTGGTTGTTACCTGTCCGTTCATTCATCTCTACACCAAAGTGTATTGTTTGGGTATTTTCTGTAAAATCTACACCGTTACTTGGTATATGATAGTTGGTTAATTGGTGTCTTGTACCTCCTAGTGTTTCTGTAAAACTGATAGGTGTACCTGATTCTACTTTTACACCATAAAATATAAGTGGTTTACCTAAGTATGGTTCTTGGTCTTGGTCTACTGACCACCCCCATTGTACTGTTGTGCCTGGAAAACCTTCAAACTTATGGTGTTCAAAAGGTAGTTTTATATTGTATTCTTCAGATGTAAAGTCTGCACTATTATTATATGATAATGAACCCCAGTCTGTATTAAAAAACTCGGTGTGATATGCAGAGAAAAAAGAATCTTTACCTTCGTATTCAAAATTTACCTTGCTAAACGGATATGATACAGATACTTCAGATTTATCAGTATCTACATATTTTGTTATATCGTAAGCTATTGACGATTCATCATACCAGTCGTTTAATGGTACAACTCTTATTTCAGTACCTACATAGTAAGATGTTAAATTGAATGTTTTAAATATAGATGTAAGAAAGTCTAGTATTTTTATTTTAGGTAGTTCATTAAGTACGTTTGTTCTTATGGTACCTACCACAGTTGTAACTTCGTTTGAAGCAGAAGCAAACTTAGGGTTGTCACCTTGTCCATCATATACAGAAGCATTAACAGTAAATGTACTGTTTGTGTTTGATTTTATTTGTATAGTGTAGTAACGTGCGTATATATTACCTTGCTGACCTGAACCTAAGTCTTGTGTTTTAGTCATTAACAAACCATCGTTAAGAGTAACAATGTCATCGCTGCCTGTATGTTCAGCTTCATACTCGGTTGTACTTCCACCTACTATTTTTACTGTATAGTCAACTCCTGTTGGTGCATCTACTGAAACAACTAAATATCTTTTACCATCAAAGTTGTTTATGTTTCTATATCCTGTACCGTTTGATAATGTAAAACCTTCTTGTATAGCTGTACTGTTTCCACTTATGTTTTCCCACTTACCAGTCATTCGTTGGTATTGTGGTTCTGAATCTGCTTCAGGTAATAAACCGCCTTTTTGTTTATGTAACCACAAATACAAATTATACCAAGTGGTATTTGCACTACTAAAGAAGTCAGCAGAAAATTCTAAACCAAATTGTTTTTCTATAGCTAACAAAATAGCGTGTAACCTTATTGCAGGTTTTAATTGGTCAAATACTACACCGTGGTTGTTAGAACCGTAGTGCATATTATATGTACCTGCTGTATCGTCTGTTGAATCGTATAGTAGTCTGGCATTAGAAGATATAAGCGGATATATTATTGCATCATCTACCCTTACACCCTCTACTATTAAGTCCTTACCATTTTCCATTATGGTTCTCACACCATCTGCTGTATATGTTAATGGTACATCGAGTATATTTAAGTCAGATAGCAACGCATCACCTAATATATCTTTTATTTGTATAGTGTTTCCAAAAAAAGTAATTCTATAATTAAGTGGGCTACCGTTTACTACCTCAACACTTTCTAATTTTATTCTACCCTTCTTATATGGTTTGTAGTTTATAAGTAGTTCAGCATCTTGTTTTGCTTGTACGCTGTTACCTATAATAGAAGGTCTGTGGAAGTGTTTAAATATTACATTGTTTGATTTTGATGCAGGTATATTAAATGTTCTACTGTAATCAGTAAACACTTTAGATATGTCTAATACATCTTGTAGGCTTTGTGTTAGGGTTACACTTTCATTATCGTGCAATTCAACTTCTTGCCCATCTATAAGTAGTTGTAATTGTAACATTAACGTACATTATTTATCTTGTTAAATGCAAAGTCAAACTCAACAGTATAGTCTATTAATTTATCATTTAGAGATGTCTTATTAGTAAACGCTTTGCTTTTAGGTACTACTGGTAATGTTTTACCTTCAAATCTTATCCATACGTTTTCTGACAAAAACAACTCTTCAATAGTTTGTACTGCTGATTCTTTTATATAGCCTGTGTTCATTCTAAGTGACGTTTGACTATTTACATTATACCTTTGTCTTTGCCCTTCGTATGTAGGGTATGTAACTGTTGAGGTGTTTATGTTATTAACCTTGTAAGAAGCATCTGACACACTAAATGTTTCTGTTGTGCGTTTAAAGAAATATAAATCTTGATACGCTCCATACTTATTAACGAATGTTACCTTGTAAGCTGTAAACTTAGGCTCACATATATTATTGACCGTTACTGTTTTTCTTAGTGTTGTATCGTCTGTATCGTAAACTTGTATCGTACTACTATTAGCAGGTATTGTAACGTATTGTATTTTTTGGTTACTGTTACCGCTATCTGTAATTTGTGTATCTACGCTATCTATTGTAACCTTGCCTACACCCTCTGCAAATATTGGAAACTTACCTGCTGTGTTTTCAGGTATGTATATATCGTTTGCAGATATTAATGCGTTAGTAGATAGTTGTGGGTTTATTCCATCTTCGTATTCACCAAAACCATCCATCAAAAGATAGTTAGTTGTAACAGGCGAACCACTCGTAAACTCTACACCTGTTTCATCGTCTATTAACGTTTCTATAACAGTTACCCATTTTGTAGCAGACAAGTAGTCATCGTTAAAAGATACGTCTACATAATCTCTTACAAGGTTTGCTATTTCGAATATGATATTATCTCTAGATGATATTCTGTCTTTTGACAAGGTATATTTTAAGTCTGTATCAGTATAGCTACCTGATGTACCTGTGTATATGTATATTTTTATTGTTGCTGATTTTAATCCCATATCTTATTCTATTTGTACGTCACTTCCACTTGCTTGTGTATCACAATTTACTTTTGCTGTGCTTAATATTATTCCAAACTCGCTAATTTGTACAACCTTGTACGGTGCGTTTATATCTCCACCTGCACTTGCAGTAGGTGCTGTTGTTGCTATATACCAACGGTTACCCCCATTATAAGGTGTGTTATTTAAACATACTTGCTGACCTAAAGCAGAACTACCACTTACTGCTAATAATGCTGAATAAACAAGACCACAATGACCACCTGAATTTGTTACACCTGCTGATATGTAAAACGTACCTGATAAACCTGCACAGGGGTTAAACTCGGCAGGTTGTTCCCTAGTTATTGTGCATAATATATTATTACCTGTGTTGCTGAATCCTGAAGGTACTGTTATTGTTACTCTTATGTTTCTTGATGTATTTACGGTTACTTTGTCAAACGCTGTGTCGTTATCTGTACCTGTGTCTGCAAAGAAATCACAGCTTATACCATCTATAGTTACACTAGCATCACCTGTTACAATATCACCTGTGTTTGCTATTCTAAATCCGCTGTATCTAATTCTTTCATCACCACAAGCTATTGAGGGTAATGTTGTACCTGCCTGTGTAACATCCTTTTCACATAACAAGTATTCGCTTAAAGTAGTTGAACCCTGCGGTGTTGCATTTGTATATGCACTAGGTACTCTAAAATACATTTTTAAAGTAACTGTTCTTGAACTTGTGCTTGTGTTTGCAGGGTAGTTTGTAGAAGTATAATCTACTGCACCAACATATACTTTATAAAGGTCTGCAACCGCTGTGTAAGATGGTCTGTTAATTACACCTGCTTGTGATATACTACCACCTGTTAAATTTATACCACCATCACCTGTACATCCTAATGCTCCTGTTGCTGCTGCTGTTACTGTAAACGAATTTGATGTTGTTGTACAAGTATCATCGTTATTACTTGCTGTTACAGTAAAGGTTGCACTTACTCCTGTTGAGGTTGTTGTAAAGGATAACGTTTGAGATACACCTGTACCACTAAGTGAAAAGTCTATTGCTGATGAACCAATTCTTGTTACGGTGTATTCTTTAAATGTAGCACCACTTTGTTGTGTAAAAAAACTACCTAAACTTACTGTTTGTGCTGAAGTATCTAGGTTTGTTATATCCGATATAGTACCTGCAAAAGTTGCCATATTAGTATTGGTACTAGGGTTACAAGACGCATCAGGTGGAAACTGTGTAGCTGATGCTGTACAAATTATTGTACCATCATCTGAGTTACTAAATTTATCAGGTATTTTAATTGTGTAGTCTACTGTTCTAGCTACACTAGAATCGCCAATATTTAATGCTGCAAAACTTTCGTGTTCTCTATCTATTATTGTTCCGTTCAATAATGTAGGTTCTGTAATGCTACCATCACTAGCTACACTAAAGTTAGCCAGTCCTGC
>TARA_R100000278_G_scaffold46215_4_pt1 | contig 14282 bp, 9 predicted proteins | sample TARA_R100000278 | Tara Oceans TARA_R100000278 (sample SAMEA2620755) | marine metagenome | biome: marine biome (ENVO:00000447); feature: deep chlorophyll maximum layer (ENVO:xxxxxxxx); material: "saline water (ENVO:00002010), including plankton (ENVO:xxxxxxxx)" | depth 66 m | reverse complement strand
CGGCTCGAGCCACGGCTTCAGATGGTTGAGAAATATGCAACGGATGCTTTACAGCAAACTGCTGGTCGAGAAGTAGACCGAGCATTGAAGGCATTTAAAGAACGCCACCCAGAGTCTGCAAAGATTATGGACTTTGAGCGTCTGATTATGCTCGATGCTGCTGATGAAGTTAAACGTCGTCAGGCGGTTAATCAGCCTGTTGGAGATGTGAAAGAGATTGCTCTCAAGATCGCCGAAGACAGGGTGACAAAGTACAATAAAATGGAATCAAAAATAGCAGAAGAAAATAAAGCACGTCGAGAAAAGGCAGAGCGTAAAGCTATGGTGCCAGACATGTTTGCTTCTGCTGGATTTGAGGAGATGCCTCAGGCTCCTGAAAATGCGAAGGAAGCTGGAGATCTTCTCGAGAGTCTGCTCAAAAGGCAGCGAACTAATTAAATAGGAGAAAAAAATGAGTACCCCAAGCGCATTTTCAAAAAGTGCTCAGAGTGCATTTGGAGCGTTTAGTGAACTGTTTCAGTACACATATGCTGATGTAATTATTAAGCTTCTTGATAGCGTTGATGACGTTGAGAAGTGGATTGACTCTATCAACCAGGAAGACTGGAACGGTGGAGATTCGCAGTACTACCTGTACAAGACTGCTGAAGGTAGTGGTAGCCGATTTGTTTCTGGAGGACCTGGAACATCTGCTCCAGTACTTCCAAAGTACAACCCACCAAGCTACAGCGAAGCAACTTTGAAGCTGTTCCCCCACATGGACATTGTGGAGATTACAGGACCAAAGCTGATTCGTGCTCATGAAAAGCCTGGGATGTACCGACAGATCATGGATGAGCTTGTGTCTGACGCACGAGACTCTCACCGGAATCGAGTTGGGCCTAAGTACTGGGATGGTTCTGCTGGCGCAATCGGTGGGGCAAATGCCAATGCTGGTTTGCTTTGTATTGTTCCAGGAACGGGGGCAGTTACTGCTGGGAACACAATCACTGTAAACCAACGAGAGTGTGCTACTGGTTTTGCGGGTAACGCAAAGTCATACATGAGTGCTTATGCTGGTGCTCGATATCTTCGAGTTGGTATGCAGGTTCAGGTTGGTACTGATGTTGAGTTAGCAGCTAATTCTGGTACAAGTGGTGTTATTACTGCTGTTAATCAAACAGACCAAACTTTTAAAATGGATGTTGACTTGCCAGCAGGTGCAGCAAATCGTTTTGTTGTTGAAGGTGATGCAAACGGAAACGAGTTCGGAAACGTAATCACAGGTCTTTATGATGCGATTAACGATACTGGTACATACCACGGCATTGACCGTTCGTCTGCTCCCGTTTGGTCTTCATTCATTGTCCGGAACAACAACACTCTTCGTGACTTTAACCACTTCCGAATCACCAGCTTGCTGATGCGTATGGGAGAGTTGGGGCCAAAAGGTGTTGATGAAATGGACCCAGTGATCTTCTCGCACAGTTCTCTTCTTCAGGTTTACCTGCAAGAGATTGATCCTGTGTACATGCAGACTGATCTTAAGGCTCTTAAGGGACACACCACAATTGCTTACCAGTACGGTGCAAAGCAGATTCCATGGGAGACAGCACGCTCTGCTCCATTGAACAGCTACACCATTCTGGACCGAAGCTCAATGAAGCGGGTTAAGCTGGGAGATTACGGTTGGGATACCTCAACTGGTTCTATCTTCAAGCAAATCCCAGGTACCTTTGCTTTCCAAGCATATGCGTACAATGAGTTTGAGCTTGTGTGTGAGAATCCACGATGCCAGGGACGTGAAGAGGATATCCGAGTACCAACTGGGTTGATCTTTACCTAATACGGCAGGGGGGCCTTAGTGCCCCTCTTCCTTTAAGGAGGAATTATGAGTTTTCAAAAAGCACACCAGATCTCAAATGAGCTAGGTGAGGTTATTGTACAGACAGTTGAAGACGATCTGAGTTCAACAGGGCAGCTTGCTTTGACTCTGCCGCCGCAGTTTAAAAGCTATCGAGTACTTGAGTTGGGAATTGTGACAACAAATGCAACTGGGTCAACAGGAGTAGATATTACTTTTGGAAATGCTGCTGGAGGTGCTCAGTTTGTTGGAGACGGGACCCCTGTAACTTTTACAATTGCAGCCGAAAAAGGGGTTACTTATAGCACTGCTTCCGGGGCATTTGCTTTTAATGCTGCTGGTACAGGATCTGTTGATTCTGATGGTGTTCCCGCTTTGGAAAAAGGTGAAGGTATTCACTTTACTGTTACTGGAGTTGCCAGTGCGGCAACAACCGCAGTGGCTTTTGCGCGACTTGCGCCAAACATTGAATATAAAGATTAAGGAGAACTAAAAATGGCAAACGATAAAATGCGAACAGGGCCTCGCGGCTCTAGTAAACAGGCGGCTAAGATTGGGGTTGAGATTATTCAGATCCCGTTTAATGGTGCGCAATCTTCAACTTTTGTTATCCCACTACCGTTTGATACAACAATGGCTGTAGTTGATTGTGAAGCTTTTGCAATGACAGACACAACTGTTAAGAATGATGATGATTCTGTTTTGCGTCTTGGTCGAACTGGTGACACAGATGCTTTTGCAACTTGGGATCATGGGGCAGCAACGGCAGGAGACTTTTTTACAAAGACTCCCGGCGCTGAGGCAGATGAGCCATTTAAGGCTGCAAATCTAATTGATGCCGATACAGACCTGATTGCTACATACACAGAGTCTTCAGGGGTTTCTGGATCAAACAGTGGACAATTTGCAATTCGTGTTGTTTTTGAGGCTGTTTCTGGCGGATTGTTTAACGACTAAAGGTGACTATGCTTCCTGCAATGGAAAATAGAGATGATCTAATCCGACAGGAGATGGATTATTTTCGCAACATAGTCAGGAACGGGACTGCTGCTCCTTACCAAGAGTGGGAGCAGCGGGCCAATTCCCTTGATGGGCTACTTCCTGACGAAAAGTTTTATCTGCGATACATTGAAAAGAACTTCGATGGTCAACTTTTAAATAAGTGGGTTGTCTTTGGCCAGAAGCCAAACAACCGATTATATCGTGGAGATAAGCCACTCTTTACTATTATGACTATTGAAACTCCTGGTCAGGTAGATGAGTTTGATACGCCTCGCGATATTCATCTTGATGGTTTGCGCATGCTTGTTCTTGATTGGAGAGAAGGGCGTCATGCTGCCATTAAAAGAATGGAAGAGCAAAAAGAAAAGGCTAACGAGATCAAACTAAAAGATGCTATGAATGAAGCTGAAGGCCGAGTTGATGAAGTGTTTTGGATCTGGAAACGAGCCATGGGAGAGAACCTGGACATCCGTCTAGGCGCCGATGGTAAAGGTCCAAATCATGGCGGCAAGTACTTTGGCTCTGCTTTTGACAGAAACAATACTGCGTCTAGGATTATTTTGCCATGAAAGTAAAAGAAGCTATCCGTCGTCTCAATGGTTATTTGCAACGCCGTGGAAAGGTGGATGGCTCTGGTGGGTGGACTGAACAGTACCTGCTAGATATTCTTACAGACGCTAACTTAGACATGTACCATAGAGTTGTTAACTATGGTCCAGAAATATTCCAAACTACTTCTAGATTTACTTACGATAAGAATTTAGCTTCTGTGGACTTGAACTCGAAGTTAAGTGGTATGCCAATGGCAATATGGTATGCAGCTACTCTAGGAAAAGATGAAGACATTGGCGCAAATAACTTGCCTATGCAGTTGGATATGCGACGAAGAACAAACCTAGATACGAATGACTTTGCAGTGGGCATCCGCTCTTCTATGGGTAACGGGTTTAGTGCTTCACAGGCTACCGCTGTTGGCAGCTTTTATCTGACAGGCACAAACGGTTTCTCTACGCGACAAGCATATTTTCTAGGGGGCGAGTTTTCTATTAGGCCTATCCCTTCAGAAGATTTATATATGTATATGCGATGGACTCCAGATGAGCTTCCTGCGCTTGTTGACGAAGACCAGAACCTGCTAGGTGGGTTCTTGCCTCAACTGCACCCTGCAATTGTTTACAAAGCAGCGATCTCTGCAAAGAGCGCAAAGGGTGAAGACACTGCTCAGTTAGCAGCCTTGTATCAAGAAATCATCGGTCAGTATGATTCTAACGTCAAGATGGCTTGTAAGCAGCGACAGCGACAGCAGCCGCAGCAAAGAGACCCTATGCGCTATGAGTACTAAATGCGAGCATCTTCACCACCAGTAGCCATATACAAAGCCCCGTTCAAAGGCATGGATACGCGAGAGGTTAAGCCCTTAGACGCGCCTAATCTTTTATTTAATATAGACATGTCGCACGGTGGGTGCCTTAAAGAAAGACCAGGGGTTAAAAAGTTTTTTGACACTGGCAGTACCCGAAACAAAGTTGTTGGCCTTTATGCAAAAGTAATTGACGGCTCTATGTTTTTGTTTGTTATAATCGCTGATACGTTTAACAAGCGAATGACAATCTACATTAGAGACGGTAATGGCAATTCTGTTTTTGGCCCAGCGTCATTGACGGATTTTGGTGGGGCTCCATACGACCCAAAAAATTACTACTCTTTTGTTAATGCGGGTAACTTTGTTTACTTTTGCAATGGCACAAGTGTGATGTGGGAGGCAGAGCGAACTGGAGACACCTTTACTCTAAGACCTACAGAGTTTGAAGAGGGCAAAACTCCCCTTGCTTTTTCTTATATTGAAGGGAATATGAAGCCTCGTTCGTTTACATATTTTTACGATCAGATAGTGGTATCTGGTTTTATTGAAAGCATAGACTGCCCTTTGTCAATTATAAGCGAGGTAAACGAAGATTTAAATCTTCCTCCAAGAGATATAATTAATCTTCAAAGAGATTCGATTAACATTAACTCAAGCATTGTGTTGGCATCAGAGCCTGCGCTGTGGAAGAGTTACCCAGTAAATGACCCGAGCGGTTTGTTTTGGATCTACAACGAGGAGGTTCTTTGTACCGCTGGGATAAACTATGAGCTTCTAATTTTTGGAACAAAGAGGCTTTACAAGATACAAGGGTTTGCAACGGACAGACCAAGGCGAGCCCGATTAGCAGATACCCCTGCTGTAAGTACAAGAGGTGTTTGTTATTTTGATCGATTTATTTTCTTTGTTTCATACGAAGGTTGTTACATTACAGATGGATCGACTGTTCGTAAGGTGTCCTTCGAGATGGATTCTTTGTGGTTTGGCAGAGATTGTCCGCAGTCTACTAGATACGTTGAGCAGCAAATACAAAAAGGTCCGTTTCCGTTTTATGTAAATCGAAGAGCATTGTCTGCGGTTTCCTGTGTAAATGATCAAGATCGTCAGCAGGTAATGGTGTCGTTGCCAGCTAACGATTCCCAGGTAAGCAATATGGTTTGGGTCTACAACTACTCTGACCTTATATCAGGGTCGGGTTCGGGCAAATGGTCTATATGGGGGGGCAGCGAAGACCCAACATTTACAGGCGCTAGTTTGGATGGAAACCCGTTTACTGACTCTAATAACGATGGTGTTCCAGACAGAAACAACCCATCTTCATCTCCTAGCCAATCAAACACAACATATAATTTGTTTAATTGGCTGTGCATGACAGAAGAAATACATGAGGGAGAGCAGCGCATTTTTGTTGCAAACGATATTGGCAGAGTATATGAGTTTGGAAAATCAAGGCAGGATCTAAGAGAGATTCGGACCTACGATAGATCTGGCGCTGCTACGGGGAGCGACACTCCGGTTCATTTCCCTGTTGCAATAAGCCTGGGCAGGGTAGGCCGCGTTGACTCAGACGGAAGAATTATTTGCACCGATATTGCTGTTCGCAGAAAACAATTGTCAAAGAATGTTGATGACTCTTCAACAGCAACTAAACTTCAAACGATTGTGCGCTCTGAGGGCGAGGGGCTCAAACATTTTGATGCACAAGAAACCGATGTAGAGTTTACGGACACAATACTTAACTCCCAACAAGGCGTTAGTGAGAACACAACATCTACTCTTAACACAATAAAGCTTGGAGAGAAGCCAACGGGCACAAGCTCTCCCTTAATGCAATCGGAGTACATAGAGGCATATGCTCGAGTAAATGTGCCCGATGAAGAGGGCCGGTCTGCTTATGTAGACCTATATTCAATGCCTACAAGCGAACCCCATAGACTGTACATATCTGAGATTAGAGTACACGCAAATATAAAAGGTGGTTCACAAAGAGAGCAGTCTTAAGTAGGATGATTAAAAGAGGAAAGTCATGGCATATATAAATCTTACAGGCGACAGTAACGGCGACTTGCATAACGCAGAAATGCACAATGCAAAGTTTGGCGCAATTGCTAGTGTGCTAAACGGCAACATTGATGCTGACAACTTAGCTGCTCCGCAATCATTGCTTACCTGGGAGATTAGCAACGGGTTCACAGAGCGTTCTGATGGAACAGACAACACCAATGACATGCTTAGAGTGTCTAATTCAGACAGCACCTCAGGGATTTTAAACGTCGCTAATTTTGCTGTAGTTCAGACCACCGACGCATTTTACCTCCTTACGCACTCCTTAAGAAAGGCTCATGCAAACATGACTTTGGTTGGCGTGAGTGCGCTTGTTTATCAACAGCCTGGGACCGTAACAGGAAATACATTTAGTTTAATTTTTCAAAAGTCGAGCACGATTACAGGGACTTACTCAAATATGGCTACTGGTACCTTTAACCGGAACACCCTTCTGTCTGCGGTGACGCCAAATGAAATCACAATGAACATAAACAATGCCACAATAGGCGCAAATCAATACTTTAGAGTGTTAATGGGCATGCCATCGACTTTTCCTGGAAGTTATGGTCCAGACTTTCCTGTAGTTAAGATTACTTTGACTTTTAAAGCATTCCACACAGCGTAGGTGAATTATGGCTATTGATTATACAGCAGGACAAATGCCTAAGGGCCCTAGCAATTCAAACAAGATGTCTCCTACGCCAGGAACGCAGCAGTCTGCTTTGCAAAATGTAGGTGGATTAAATCTTAATCCCAATATGCCTGCTGCTCCGCAAATGCAAAAGCGGCAGCGTAGTAGCTACCAGCAGTCTGTTATGCCCGCCGCTGCGGCTCCTCCTACAGCACCAGCAGGTCCAACTCGTGCTGGGGCAATGGGTGGCGCTAGAAGCCGTGTTGTGTCCCAGGGTGCTCCCATGGACCCAGGCAGAGGGTACAATGTTTTTTCCGGCATGGATGCAAGTCAAATATCAGACATGAATAGAACGATGGGTCTATCAAACATGTCGGCCTTACCGCCCGTTAACCCAGCCGTCAATTTATCTTTGACTGGTGGCCCTGGTCCTGCTCCTGGTCAGATGGGGGGCGGTCAGATTATGATGGGGTCTGGCAGCGGCCAAGGAACTGCGTATTTTGAATATAAGATGGCTGGTGGGGAGCTATCTAAAACAGAGTTTGATAAGCTATCTCAGGAAGAGCAGCAGGCTCTAACCGTATCGCAGATGGAAAAGCAAGACCCTGGTTCTGCTTCGCCCTCCCCAGGTATTTCAGGAGAGGACGTGGCCTCGTCAGCACCGCCAGACCCTGACTTGCCAACAGACCCAGACCCAAATACTTTTGAAGAAGGCATTTATGATCTCTACAACACGCCTATGGCCGAAGAGATTGGATCTGCATTAGATCAAAAATATGCTTTGCAAATTCAATCTGTTCTTGCAGGTCTTGATCGACAGGCTGCAATGATGGGTATGCTCGGCTCTCCGGCCCATACATCATTAGTTAACACAGCAATTGCTGGGTCTCTTGAGAACATGGCAGCAGAGTATGCAAATGCTATCCAAGCTAGCAGAGTCGAAGAGGCTGGTATACTTGGCGCAATTGGAGACATTGAGGACGGATTGGCAGGCTCTGAGGAGATAAGACTGGTTGCAAACAGCATCTTTGAGCAAGATATCTTTGCTCCTGCAATTGCGACATATTCCGCATTCCCAGAACGCCAAGCTGCCTTCTTCTTGGGAGTTGCAAACAATATTAAGAGCAAGTTCCAACAAGAGTATAGCTCTGCTCCAAATCAAGCGCAGCGAGATGCAATTGTTGACAAGTACAGGTCCATAGCTAGCCAATTCCAGACCTTGCTAAATAACTACGCGGGCAGGAGTTCTCTTGGCTATAGCCAAGCGCAAGCAAACATTGACCTTCAAGCAATATATGCAGCAGCAGGTTATACTGGAGATGACGAGAGCGAAGGCTCATTCATTCAGTATTAATAGCGAGGTAAGTTATGTCACTACTTGATCGACAAGCATATGAAGCTGCTCAGCAGCGCAGATTGCAAGAACAAGAGATGCGATTACGAAACAATCCCGGTCGCATCTTTTTGCAGTCATTATCTCAAACTGTGCCTCAGGCGGTAGTTGAAGGCGCGGTGCAAGGCGGTCTTAATGCCTTTAACTACAAGGTTCTTGGTGGGGAAAGGAAGCAAATGTTTGACGAGGCTCTTCAGTTTAGGGCAGCAAGAGACCCATTCTTTGAAAAGTATTATAAAGATCAATATGACAAAATTAAATCTGCTCAGGGCTCGCGTGCAATGCCTGGGCAAGCTGCGGCTCCTGGTAGACAGCAATTGCCAGCAAAGGCTGCGCCTAAGCCTAAAAAACAAAAAAGAATAACACTTCCTGATGGCAGAGTTGCTGTTGAGGCAAAAGAGGGAGAGCTTGCTGGGACGTTTTATAAAGGCAAAAGGTACAACATTGTTGCACCCGAGACGCCTAGGCAAGAAAAAATCTCTGCCGCTCCTGAGACAAGATCGCTTGGAGATGGAAGAATTGCCGTTAAGGTAGATGTTGACTTTTCTGAAGATGACAGCAGCCCTGAAGAGTTGCAGGAAAAACTAGCGAAACAAGGGCTTGCCGTTGTAGGTGGTGTTGCGTACAAGGTTCTTAACCAAGAGCAATCCGCCAGATATGTTGCAGAGCAAAGGAAACGTCAGGTTAAGCCTCCTAGCATGCCGCCTGCTCCAGACATTCCTGTTCCACAATTCACGAGCGCTTTTGATACGAGCGAGGAATACTCGAAGGGCCGGCAGCTTGAATTCGATGCTCTTGAGCTTCGGGCTGAGGCAGAGCGAAAGTCTCGAGAAAAAGCATTTACAGAGCAGCAAAAAACTAGCAGAAAAAAATTAGATAAACTGCAAGACATGCTAAAGACACAGGTAACTAAAGCCTTTGAGTACGTTGGGATTAGCGGTGTTGAGGACTTAAGAAAAGCAAAAGACAACCTGTTAAGTTCGATGGCGAGTGCCGATAGTGTAGAAGAGATTGACATATACCTAAATGCTATCAATACCCTGCCTACAGAAAATCAGGTAATTTCTGCTGGACAAATGCTCGAGTCTAAAGGTGGGTCTAAGGTTGGCCAAACTGACACCAGAAAGAGAGGCACCACTATTAGAATGCCGAGCACAAGGTCTTTTCAGACATCAGCAGAGGTAGCACAAATTGCCGTAAACAAACTAAGAATAGAACTGCAAGCACTAACGCCAGGAACTGATGCATACAATAAGGGTGCTGCCGCATTGCGCAAAGCAGAATCGATAAGAGATAGTGTTATCTTAGCATCCTACGGGAATGCAAGCTCAACAGGCCCTGTCATTACAAATACAAGTGGCGATGTTCTTGTTAGTCGAGATGTGGCAGAAAGGTACGGAGGTACAGGTACCGCACCAGATGCAAGCAACCTTGTGAATATTCTAAAGTCTGGCGGCAGAAAGTCAGCCCCAATTGTAGCTGCATTGAGTCAGCTTAAAAAAGAAGGAAAGTTGACGGATGGCGTATCTACCGCTTTTGATGCCTACATGACTGAAAAAGGGAGCGATAAAAGTGTTGATAATTTAGTTCCTTACTTACAAGAAAATGGCGCTGTCAAGTCAACGTTTCTTCAAGATCCAGAGAAAACTTTTGAGCAGTTGTATCCAAACTTGGCTAAATTTAAGAATAGATTTAAAGATAGCACCTTGATGGACAACGCACCAATCCTGGAGGAAATGAACTCGCAGCTTAAAGAAATAACTATAAGTGATCAGCAAATGTCAGATCTGATTAGCCAAGTGGTCCAGCAGGACGCAAGTAAGGTGGGTCAGGACACAGTCAAAGATGTCGTTAAGAATTCTTTAATAGCAGAAAACATTGAATAAAAATGGTAATGAGCGACGACTATAGCGTTTTTGACGATCCTCTTTTTAAAGAGGAGCAAGGGCAGAAACAGGAGCAAGAGGAGCAAGAATACTCTGTCTTCGACGACCCTGCCTTTCAAGACCAACCAAGCCTTCCAGTAAGTGAAATGGTAAGGGTTGTTCAAAACGATGGACAAGACCGAAGAGTTGATACTGGTCAATCAACAGAACAGGACCTCATGGGCAACGTTGGTTTGCCTCAACCCCAGACTCAAGAGAACAGACTTAGCAAGGTGACGGAGCCTTTTAAGGTCCCTGTTGTAGGCGACATGTTTGGAGAGCTTCCTTCAATTCCTGTGCGAAAGGACAGCCCAGATGTTCAGTTTGCCCCTCCGATTGTCTATGCGGGTGATACGCCTCAAGTACAACAAGGGCTTGTTCTCTTTACTCCCTATGCAGGAGTTAACGCAATGTACGAGGAGTTTTCCTCAAGACATTCGGACTCTGACTTTGGCGATAAGAAAAGAGCGGCGGATGAAAATAATCTAGCCGAAAACATTGTAGCTACTGTTTTTGTTGATGCGACCTCTGAGCTTGCTGGTCGAAGGCAGTATGATAAACTTGCGGAAGCAATTGGCGCTCCTGAGAGCACAAGAGACTACAGGGCTGCTGTTGACAGGGACTTGTTTACACCATCGTTTATTTTCAAACCTTTAACAGATCGAGAGGACTACGCTGAGTTTGCAATTAGAAGGGTTATAAAAAATTTAGTCGAGGCGGGCGCTCCAAACTCCTTAATCACGAAAGTGCAAAAAAACTACGACATGGTTAAGGATGACTTTGACGACCTTACTGCGGAAGATGTGATGATAACTGCGGAAGGCATTAGGGGCAGGACAGCCAAGACATACGCCCAGATGGGAACTCTTCTTCTTAACACAATTCTTACTCCTGTTTCGTTTACTGTTGCAGGTTTTGCGGGAAGAACAAGAAACCCTGGAGAGCCAAACAAGAACTATGTATACCTACAGTCAGCCACAGAAAACGATGTTTCTATCTTTGGAAATGAGAAAAACACATCTAGACTCCAGGCTGCTGAAAGGATTGCGGGACGATCTTATCAGCCAGCACCTGAAGACCGAGATCTTCCAGGGGTTGATGATTCAATAAAAATGACATCAAGTGACATTGTGTATATGTCACAAGACAGCGTTAAGAAGCCCTGGCAGGATGGGCTTCTAAAGCACATTAAAAAGAGGCGCAAAGAGCTACTAAAAGAAAGAAAGTTCCCGATGAGCAGGGCGCTCCTAGATAAAGATGGGGTTGCCCAGCTTGAAAAAAGGGTCGAAGATGAAATGCCATCGGTAGAGCAGGTGTATGATTTTCTAAAAGACTTTGCTTTGTTTTCATACGTTGATGGTTTAGACAGCTTATACGGCGAGTTTCTGGAAGGCTACCCTGCTGTTCAGCCGCCAGCCAAAGGTTGGGCTAGGCAGCAAGCTCTTAGAGAGTCAGGAAGAGCCAAGCTCGAAGAATTCTCTGATCAAATGAGGCGAACTCAGGGAAGCGCCGTGTTGTTTTCTCCTACATCAGAGATGGCTAAGTCTTTAGAGTACCATGATGCTCTTCCTGGATTTATTGATTCCGTCAACAAAGAAAGAATGATGGAGCAAATCAAAGACGGGAAGTTTGGTGAGCTTGCTCAAGAAAATCCTCAGATGGCAATGGATGTCATTAACGCTGCTCAAATAGATCCCAACAGGTACAACACGGCACTAAAACAATTTACCAGAACCTTTATGACAATGATTGGTCCAGAAGAGACTGGTAAGATGGCGCTTATGTCTATGCTGGGCGCAAAAAAATACTTGCTCCCGTCTATGCTTCCATTCGCTGAAGTAGATGGAATGTTTAGTTTTGATGCAATTGACGCAGAGGGTCTTGAGGGGCTTGGCATAACAAACGAAGATGTTGATCGTTTTTGGAACGATATGCCAGGGATTGCCTCTATTTTTATACCAGGGGTTTTGCGCGGTACTAGAGGAGCCGTGGCTCCCCTGGTAAAAGGCGGCATATCCGCAATTAAAGCAGCGCCATCTTTTGCCAGCGTGCTGAAGAATCGCAATCTTAGCCCATCTCAAAAGCTGTTTGAGTTAGGTAAGGTAGTGGGGGGTGAGTACGAAGCCCTCGAGACAGGCACGCGAAGGCAGAAATCAGTTCCTGAGCAAACCTCTGTTGCTCGCGTCAAAGTTGAAGAAGCGTTCCCAGTTGTTGATACTCCGACATCTCTTAGGTCTGCGGCGAATCAAGCAAGGAAGACGGCTAACGCTATTCAGGGGGATGAGGTTTCTCGCAAGTCTTATAATCAAATAGCGGACTCTTTTGATGCAGCAGCAAGTATTGTTGATGATATGTTGCTTCAAAAACAAAAAGAGGCAGAGGCTGGCGAAAGAACTTTCTCTATAATGGAGTCAATTACGCCTACGCTGGACAGAGTAGATGTTTCTACTGCCAAGCCATTTGAATATGCAAAAGGTCAGGTCACGGTTCGTAAAACAAGAGTCAATCAGATCAAAGACGAATTGAATGCTGAAAAGACTCTGATACAAAACAACGCTGGCAAAAGATCTTATAGGTCTCCTGGTCAATCAAAACTAGACTCTTTGCTTAGAGACATGGCGATTGATGCTGGATATTACAGCGAAACCACAACCAAAGACGGCCAGTCTTCGATTAGGGTTAAGCTTAAGAAGTTCAAAGACGATCATGTTGAGGGATTTAGAGAGAGCATAGCCAACAGACTTGCTGATGAGGGTGTTACAGACCCAAGGGTTTATAGGTCGCTCTTACCTGACTACCCTGTTGATGGGCCTAAGAGTATTTCCTCTTTGGTTTTTAAGGGAGAAAGATCTGAGTTTGCTTTTCTGAAAAGAGCTTACGACCAGGAGATCCGAAAGGTTGCCAAAGCAAGAGGCGTCTCTTCCGAGAAAGTTAAGTCTGAATTAAACAGACTTAGTGTTGCTGAAGATATGGTTGCGAATGGCGTAAAAGACGAAAGCATGTACGCTTTACTTGGCCTGGATGATGTTCAATCAAGAGAGTATGCAAGCAGAGGTAAATCTCGCCCCGAAATGCCTTACGTTCGCCCAAAAGTTAGCGGCACGGAACTTCCGTTTGAGGGCACCATTGAGGCATCAAAGCCTGCCATGACTGCAAGCAAGTTTGCTTCTGACGTTCCATACGGCTTGACTCGAGTTGCTTTGGGAAGGCGACCTGCAAACATAATATCAAACAGGTTAAACCAAGTCAGAGGGAAGTCTGTCGCTAATGCAGTTCTGCCATTTATGGAAGCCTCTATGCTGGCTACTCTTGAGTTTATGAAAGAGCCGTTTGCTTTCACAAACTTTCCTTCTTGGACAGGCGACTTTGTACGCTACATGTATATGAACTCTACAAACAACAAAGGGTTCTCTGCATCGTTCTTAAAGTTTTTCCAGAACTTTATGTCTCCATCTTCGATACTTGGAGAGGAGCTTTTTTCTGACGTTATTAGAAGTCAGGGCAGGGTTGAGATATCAGAGTTTCAGATGAGAGCTTTGGCTAAAAGGCTCGGGGCTGATGAGGATGCTATAAACGCAAGGGTTGATATAGACAAATCTCTGAAGGAGGTTGGGCTCGATCAACACTCTGCTGGGGAGTCAGTAATTAAAATTGCTCCAAGAGATACTCTTGCTGGCAGATTTAAAGAAGCCGTTGCCACTGCATTTTTTGCAGGTGAGGGCGCGTATGTTGACGTGCCTGACAACTCACCATCAGGCAAGTCTAGAATATACATTAACGAATTGTTTGATATTGAGTACAAGACTCCTTCAGGCGAGTTTGTCAATGCCACAACTCTTGTGGATACGGTAACTACATACCAGCAGCAAATCAAAACAAATACCGTTAGACTTAATCAAATAAAGAAAGAGCTTAACGACTTGGCTGTTGATGGACTTTCGGGACGAAAGGCTGTGGCTGATGAGGCTGCGGCTCAGACCCTAGAAAGGGCTGGGTTAATGCCTACTCGCAGGGTTCCTGGCTCTAGCACAGAGCCGTACATGGGAGGCGTTGCTGGCAATTTGGGAGACAGAAGAATT
>TARA_R100000278_G_scaffold29954_1_pt1 | contig 14446 bp, 13 predicted proteins | sample TARA_R100000278 | Tara Oceans TARA_R100000278 (sample SAMEA2620755) | marine metagenome | biome: marine biome (ENVO:00000447); feature: deep chlorophyll maximum layer (ENVO:xxxxxxxx); material: "saline water (ENVO:00002010), including plankton (ENVO:xxxxxxxx)" | depth 66 m | reverse complement strand
CATACCATGGTTTGGCATTGATCTCCAAACGTGATCATTTGGTGCCGGTTGTGGGAACCAAACGTCTCCTGCATAGCCAGACAGTTGTCCACTCTTCAATGCATCAGCGATGGCTTCTCTGTTACAGATCTTGCCTCTCGCAGTGTTCACAATGTAGGCACCTTTTTTCATCTTGCCTATCATTTCTGCATCAAATAAGTTTTCTGTCTCTGGGTGTAGTGGACAATTGATTGTCACAACGTCACACACTTTGACCATTGACTCAACTGATTCATGGAAAGTAAGATTTAACTCTTTCTCCACTGCTTCAGGCAATCTGTGTCTGTCAAAGTAATGTAGATGTACATCAAATGGTTTCATTTTTCTCAAAGCATCAAGTCCTATTCTACCTGCGGCAACTGTACCGATGTGCATTCCTTCCACATCATAACTTCTCTGTACTGCGTCAGCAATGTTCCAACCACCTTCATTTACTATTCTGTGTTGGTTGTGATAGTCTCTGACCATTGAAACGATCATCATGACAATGTGTTCTGCAACTGATCTTGAATTACAGTAGGTCACTTCCACAACATCAATCTTGTGGTCCATAGCCGCTTGTAAATCCACGTGATCAGATCCAATACCTGCCGTGATAGCCATTTTAAGGTTTTTTGCTTTTTCTATTTTTTCCCTTGTGAGATAGTAAGGAAAGAAAGGTTGTGATATAACAACGTCAGCGTCAACAATGTGTTTGTCGGCTTCGCAGTCGTCACCATCTTTACTAGAAGTCACAACTAATTCATGTCCTGCATCTTCTAAGAACTTTCTAAGTCCTAGTTCGCCCGACACACAACCTAGCAATTCACCTGGATTGAAATCTCTTCCTTTTGGTGATGGTAGCGTCATGCCATCTGGATACTTCTCTAACTTAGGGAGATCCGTAAGTGGATAACTCTCAGGCATTCCGCCTTTAGGGTCGTCATACAATACGCATAGTATTTTCATATATTCTCCTGTTAAGTTTACTATATTATAGTATTTTCAACCCATTGTCTATATAATTGTTCGGCGGCCATGTTTTTTCCTTTGGCCTCTGTCTGAATATCAAAATTTTCTCTGAAACTCAGTGCCCAATCATTTACTTTTCTGTTTGGTAATAGATCTGAATGTGCCCTCAGTTTTTGTTTCTTACAGCCACGTTCCAACAACATCTTAATATCATGCATCTCTGTGTGTGTCTTGTCACCTAAATTTGCCACTGCCAAGTGCTCATCTCGGGAATAAGAATAGTGCATAGTAGGACGTTGTCCACGCCACGAGTCTATAACACGTTTGACTCTGTCATCATTAGCATCAATATATTCTTCATCTCTTATCCAGTGATGATGTATGTCCATTACCAGTGCCAAGTGTTTTTCCAATTCTAAACTGGCATCAAGTCCCCAACCCATTTCGTCATTTTCGATTGTGATCAAATTCCTTGCCTCAGGCGAGAGTTTTGGAAGTGCATCTATAATGCCTTGCGGTCCACGTCTGCCTGAAATATGCACATTAATTTTGCAACCATCTTGGAATGTTTTGCCAAATCCCATCCAACGAGCCATATCTGCGTGATATTCAAATTCATCTATGCTACGATGTCTAATAAGTTCTGTTTCACTGCTCAACACACAGAATTGTCCAGGGTGGAAACTTATTTTCACATCTAACTTACGTGCCATATCACCAACAGGTTGGAAAATTCTTTCTAGATGTCTTTGTATGTGAGGCTGTTGCCACCAATTGATCCAGCCTGGTTCAGTGTATCCTTGTAGCATTTCACTACCAAGGCGCACCATTCTACGTTGCGGTGGCAGTGTACCAACACGTTCGATCAGCCTACGTGCCGCTGTTGCATTATGATTCATAATGTCCCATTGTCTTTGTTCAGCGTCTTCTGGATGTTCTCTCAGCCAACGCATTGTGGTTGATCGACCGTTCAATTCTCTGTCCTTGGCATTAACTTTCATTCCTCCAAATTCAGATCGATCGTTAAGCCATTTACAACAAAAACCTATACGCATATGAAAATTATAACACAAATTAATAGATTGTCAATCTTCACTTTGATCAGTGTCGAGGTCAAAAACTGTGTAGTCTGCTGGATGATTTGTGGCCCATAATCCAATGAGATCGCTACATTCTAGTTTGTATCCATATTCTTTGTCTATGTCACGCAGTATTTTGTTTGCTTTTGCCATACTTAATCCTACGTCTGCCGGAATAACCAGCGCATCAAGGGAACGCTCTTTCTTTTTCTTGGCGGCTTGTACTCTGTGCCAACCGTCTGTCAATAGGTAGTAACCGGAATCTTTAATACGTGTTACAAGTATAGGATCAAAAGGTAGATCATCTTTGACCAGTTTATTGATCCAACCTCTTTTTTCTTTGTTTAGAGGACGTTCTGCGCCTAGGCCAAGTTCTGCCATAGTGACCAACTTATCAACATTTACACTTACTCTTTCAATTTTAGTCTGTTTCATATTCTACATAATCAATATCTTGTATCACTTGCCATTGATCACCACGTGGCCACGGTTTGGGTCTTGGTGGTAGTTTGTTGACATCTGTTGTGTCTCTGTATTTGTTAGCACACACATAACCGCAAAATGGTCTTATTATCCTTTTGTCACCGGCGTCGTCATGTATGTTGTCATACCAATACACAGCATTAAAAAACTTTGCACTGCAAACATAACAAGTGTGTTCTTTACCGTTCATAATTTATTTGATCTTTTATAGATATCACCCAATCCTTATATACACTGTTTAGGAAATGGCATCCGTCCTGCTGTAACCCGTTGTGTTGAGCACAATATGAATGCGGGTCTTTATCTATCCAATTTGTTTTGTCCAATAGAGTAGGAAAGACTTCAACCTTGCCATCATATAATTCTTGATCTGAAGTAGCAGGATTAGTGATGTCATAAAAAAATGTCCAATTGTGTGGCACGTTTTGTTGTTTTAAAAACCATAATGTGCTGGCCACTGCTTGAATACTTTCTTTTGCCACGTGTTCATATTCTTGATCATTAAAGTAGCAAGGCATAAAAATTTCATTTGTTCTATCATTGCCAGTCCAACTGCCTGTTTTGCCACCTGAACACAAATATCTTCGTTTGTAAGTTTTTATGCAGTAATCATAATCTGGAATAGCATAATTGTCATTAGCAGGTATATCAAATCTTGCCAATCCTGTAAATTGTGCATATACATAATCGATTTTGTTATCTGTGACAAAGTCTACACAATTCCCAAATATAAATTGATTGCCCACACCCCACCAAGACAAATTCACAATGTCTGTGTCTTGTCCAAAAACAACATCTTTCCAGATTTGTTCTTTGTTTGGTTTTTGATTATCGTCTGCTAGATTGCTACAACCTAAAAATAGTATTTTTTTAGTCATTACCTGGCAGTGCCGTCATCTGTTTCATTCCGCCAGTGTTGATGTAACCTGCTTGTTTTCTGTTGTGTGCAGGCTCTTCTTCGGAGGTTAGTAAGATGTCATTTTCGTCAATCATTCTAACTTCTAGTTCTACACCACCTTTGGCCACCTTGAATGCTCTGGACCATCTACCGTGTGCGACCATAATCCATTCGCCTACTTTCACATCTTCTTGTTGTTTACCTACAGCATAAACTTTGGCCCAACGCGGATGTACACCTTGTGATGTCCCGTCATCATCAGGGATAATCAAACCACCTGCTGTTTTGGTTTCTCCAAAATGCATGTGTGATACCAACACTCTTTTTTTCAACGGTGTGATATCGTAATCAATAACGGTTTGTTTACCACCGTGTGTTCCAAAACCTTTTTCTTGTAAGTCTTCTATTTGTCCCATATAGAAGTATTATAGCGAATTTATTCTACTTCGTCAAGAGCCGCACATTGTTCTTTTGTGGCTGGCAGGCCCTTTTGTTTGTCATAGAACCAAACATATGAATATGTAATTTTGTCGTCGTTGACTTCACATTTTTTTCCAAATGACAGTCTTGGATCTTTGATTGAACAAGCAGATGCAAATAATAAAATTGTTAGTGCTAGTATTGTGTTTTTCATGTGTGTTACTCTATTCCGTCCAATGCCGCATCAATGCCTTTTTTGGCAGTCTGTTTTGGCTTGACTTGTTTAGTTGCTCTCGGTGTTGGAGCAGGTTTGGTTTCAACTGCTTTTGCCTGTGGAGTAGGTGCTGGTGGAGTTTTACTCGGTGCAGGTGCTCTGTTTCTAGTTGGTGTGTCGTCAACTTTACCACGAGGTGCCTCATAGTATTTCTTCATTACTTCTGCTTTTGGTTGAACAATTTGTCCTTTGATACCTAGTTCGTCGCCTCTTGCATTAACATTCATATTACCAATTGCTCTTGTGTCCTCATTGGCCGCTCTTAATTTTTCAATGTCAATCATCTTGCCTTGCATTGTTCTATACATTTTTTTTCTGGGTGCTCTTGCTACCATAATATACTCCTATTACTCATTTACTTATCATCGCAGAAATTCACGGTGATCCAAATTGTACAACAACGGATTTATCTTGTGTACTCCTATCAAAAAAAGACAGAAACTGGCCACACTTGATCCTCTGCCCACACCCCATACAACATTGTTGGCTCTCAGTGTGTCAACAAAGTATATCAAAAATTGCAACACTTTGATAAAACTTTTTTGCTCAAACAGATCATACTCGTGCTGTACTCTTAGTTTCTCTTCGTCATTTTGGCACTTGTCCAACAACCATTGCAGAACATTTATTTTGTAGTATTTTTCTGGCATGTGCCAACTGTTAATGTTCTTAGTATCAAATTCAGTCAGTGACTCTCTGTGTGGCACTGTATTAATATTTGGTAAATCAATGCCTAAGTCTTTAATACTTGTTTTATACTGTTCAGTGTCCGCAAAAAACAATTTAGAAATATCAAACTCAGGATCTGTGTAAAGTAAATCTATTGCGTCTTGCTCAGTGAATATAACATCACCATAATCATTTGTTTTTATCTTTGCCGCCATCTAAAACCTTTGGGTTGAATTCAAATATTTTAGCATGGTCTTCGTGGCGTTTGTCAACTGGTATTTTGTTTTTGGTCCAACTGAAGTGTCCTGTGTAGATGCCTTTGTCCAATTCTTGATCATATGTTGCTGTGTCTGGTCTTAACCACCAAGGATCAAAGTTTGCAAACTTTTCTGAGAACCAATTGGCAGTGTCTAATAATAACAGTTCTTTACTGTCTTTGTCAACCGAATAGGTAATACCGTCGCCTTGCCAACTGCTCAATTCCAATTTGTTTATCAATATTTTTCCATCCATTATGGTATTTGCTTTGCAAAAATTCACTGCGGCCATAATTTGATCATAGGGAGGTTTTGGTAATTCAATAAATCTATTTGACGATGACTCTTTTAAAAGATGATAGAGTGGTTCCTGCCTCCATGTTGTAATTGTATTTGCAAAAATTTGTTCAAATAAATTTTTTAATCTGTCAAAATATTTTGTTTGCTCTTGTAGATCTGCTGTGTAAGGAGTAAGATAAAGTTTTACACTGTACTCGTTTTGAAATAATTCTCCGTCAACAATTATAATTGATTTGTATTTGGTACGCCACGTGAATGTATTTGCCATCACAAATACTTACTACTCTATGTTGATCAAATCGCCAAGATCTGGTTCGTTACGTAATTTTTTTCTGTTTTCGTGCCAACTTTCAATTCTGCGTTGGCGTATAGCATCTTGATATGTCAGTAAGGCCTGTTGTAGATTTGCCAGCAGTTCTGGATTACGTCCACGTCTGGCTATGGCAACTTTTCGAGACAACTCTTTGATACGTTTTGAAATGTCTTCGTCTGACATGTTGCCTATTTCTTCTTGTAATGGATGAAAGTACATTACTACCTCCTATTAGATGTAGTTGTTTCCTAACTGGTGCATTAAAATTGTTGTGCCATTATCAGGCGACATAAACTCATATAGATATCTACCCGAAGTTGGTGCAGTAATTGTGTCTGAACTGCCATCACCACCGCTTACATTACCAGATACTATTACACTAGATGGTATGGTAAGTGTGTCTGCTACTGCGTTATATGTTATATCTAAAATAATTCTGCCTAGTTCTCCACTAGTTGGAAAATTTATAAACCCGAGAGAGATTGCCCCACTAGTGGTCATGGTTTGGTAATGACCGTTTTCATGATTCAAATTTACTATGCCTGAAACTGTGCCATGAGCAAAGACAGTTGCAGATGTGTCTTTAAGAACTGCTCTTTTTATAATATTGTCGGTAAAATCAGATTCAGCATTTAAATTGGCTTTGTTTGTTTGCAAATCTTCAATTTCAGTTTTGGCTTCTGTAAATGCAGTTTTAATAGCAGTGAAATTATCACGCATTCCTTGACTACTGTTGTCTTGTCCTGCTACAGGATATGTTCCATCAATATTGTTTGTTTCAATTTTACTAGCCATTAAAATATTCCTTTATTCTTAAATTTCAAATATTTAGCGTCGGATCTATTGACTGTTATTATTGTTCCGTTAGCCGGAGTTTCTTTTACAAAAGTTATTGTTGTTTTTTCATTAGGTATATCATGAGACAGTTCAATACCAAATTCGTGATCAGCACTTCTGGTTATGAAGTCCGCTGTTGGTTTAATTTTTCCCCTAAAGCCAGATGCTTTGACACATTCACCAACAAAAACAGTTTTGTCGCCTTCTTTTACTAAAATATCTTCGTCGTGTACTAATTCATCTAACACAAAAGTGGTTGTGCTTCCGTCAGCAGTAAACTTTGTAGGCGTCACTTTACTTCTTGATATAAGATATCTATCTATTATGAAATCTATTTTTTTGAAATCTAAGTTTTTGTCTTCTATTCTTTTCTTTACCAAAGCACTTTTGCCAGGATTACAATAACAAATTGGAACTGCTAACACAAATCCCAAAGGTGCTAGATCCCCTATTTGTGTTGACTTCATCCATAAAGGCAAATATGTGTATTCTTTATGTCCAAGACTCTTCATCCGATTACGCATATTTTCTACTGCATTTGGAAACAGAGTGGACACAAAATCAATGTCTGATGTTAGTGGATTAACAAACCTTATTTTTGATCCTGATGTTGTAAAACTTAATCCACCTCCGGTGGTCACATTAACTTCATTGGCATCCGCTGTGAGATTAGATGATCCTGCTCTAGGTCCCAACATAGGTTGCTCAATATCCGTTCTTACATTAATAGCACTACTAATTGCACTTCCAGAATTGTTTACTAATCTATCTTTTATCTCAAGGTATACAACTTCGTATTTGGTTGTACCATCTTCTACTGCTCTTGCTGTTTTAATATCTCCAAAATATAGGGTTTTTGGTGCATGATTTTGATCCATCTGTTGCTGGAATATTTTCAATGTTTGTGCTTCCAATCCTGACAGCATTAACATCTCAGGTTTCAATTTAAATCCAAAATTTTCATCTTCGGTTCTGTAAATATTTTCAGTGCTGTTAATCGATGGATCTTGTGCTAAATTATAAAAAATATTTTGATCTATTAAACTGGTTGCTTCGCCTTGTAAATTTCCATATCTTATTGTTGTCAGTGGAATATCCACAGTGACATTAAATTCTTTAGAAGTGGCCGCATCTTGATATTGATCGCTTACTCTGACTGTAAATGTAAAGGTGCGTGTGCTATCTAAAAAGTCTTCGGGATCTATAGTTCCTAACAAGTTACCTTGTTCAGATAATGTTATGCCAGGCGGTAAAGAGCCTGCTGTGACTGTGTAAGATAGTACTCTATTTGTGTTTTCTGCTACGGCAACCACTCCTAAGGTACTAGGTTGATCTGCGTGTAGAGTGCCAACATTAGTGTCTGTTGTAAATGCTATACCAATATCAATCTCACCAATTACTTTCATTGTGAACACTTTATCAGTGAACACGTTAGTGACGGAACTGTCATCGGTATTGACTGTTCTATTTGCTCTAATAGTAAATTCAAAATCTGTCTCAACAGCAGATTGTGGTGCTAATTGGCCGCTTATTTCTCCTGTGTTGATATTAATTGAAAGTCCAGTTGGCAATGAACCGGCTTGTATTGTATATTCTAGATCATTCTGAAGCGGATCAAAATCACTTACATCAATTGCAATGGCAACATTGTTATCATGTCTGAAAGTTCCAAGATCGCCTCCTGTGGTAAACACTGGTCTTCTTATCGCTGTGAAGTCCATTGTTTGTGCAAATTGATCCATAGTCAACGGAATGCCGTTGATGTTGTCTTTATCTATAGTGATCTCAGAATTAGATACCCTCCAGTAGTTTGCACTGTATACAAATATACTGTTGTTTTGTTCAACAGCAGATGTGCCATCTGATACTCGGACTACAAAGTCATAGTTTTTACTGACGCTTATAGTGTTCAAAGTGTAATCATAAACTTCGTCATCGTATGCGCCAAGCAAATTGTCATAACCACCTCTAGTTTGGGCAGGATCTGTTGGCAAAAGTTGCACTATCCCAGAAATGTATCCACTTGAACTCATACTGACTCCAGGTGGTAATGAACCTTGAACTATTTCGAATTGAAGTTCTTGTCCTGCTCTAGTATCTGAGTCAGTGACTTGTAATTGATAACCTATTTCTTCCCCATCGAGTATCCAATAAAGATCTGCTCTGGTGCTGTCTTCAATTTGTATCTGTCCAGACACAGTGGTAAAAACTGGAGCATCTGCGCCCTCTACGTCAAGATAAAAAGTTCTATCTGTAATTTGTGTTCCAGCCGTGGCACGAACCACAAAGGTGTATCTGGTTCTTTTGTAAACCTCGGCTGGAATTCCTGTCAGTAAGCCTGTTGAAGTAAGTTCCATTCCTGAAGGTAGGCTTCCTGATAATAGAGAGTAAGCAATAGTCGTACTATCGGACGTGTTGGCTTCCAGTTGCACTGAAAATGCCGCTTGTTCGTCAATAGACGCAATTTTACCTGCTGTGGTTGTCCACACCGGTGTTGACATAAAAAACTTACTCCTTCGTGGTATTTATGGTAATTTACGGACTATTATGAAACGTCAGCACTGAATGGAGTTGCTGGATTGGCGCCTGCCGCTACCCTCATTTGGCCTGAAACAGCGTATTTGTCTGTGGCTATGTCAATGAATGTGATTGTGTCACCTACTAGGCCACCTTGTGTGCCGCTGTTGAGTGTTACTGTGTCTGATGCCGCCACTGTTGGAAATGAAGTAACTGCGGTACCGTCTTCGTCAAGATACATCACTTGTCCTGCGAATGTGTTGTCTGCATCAGGTGCCTGAATTTTGTAAGTTGTTGATCCGCCCATGGCTACACTGACTATGAAATGATAAATGTTACCTGAACCGGACGCATCAGGCAATGTTAGTACTACATTGGCATTTCCACCTACTTCACCTAACAGTAAAGTTCTACCTGCATGTTCAGTTTCTGTGATTGAATCTGTGGCAGTGAATGTGTGTATGGCCGGTTTAAACCCTCCAGCCGCTGTCAATAAGCCTGCAACACTTGTGGCTCCTGTGATGTCCACCGGTTCTGCTATGGTTACCTTTGAAGAATCACTTGAATCTAAAGTTGTTCCGTTTACTCTTAAAGCACTGATTAAAACGTCACCTGTACCGCTTGGTTGAATTGAAAGATCAGCATTAGTTCCATTTGATGAAATTGTGTTTGTGGTTAAACTTGTGGCTGTCACACTGTCGTTCACCGTCAATGCGCCTGTGAGTGTGCTTGTTCCTGTTACCGCAAGTGTGCTTGATAATGTTGTTGCTCCAGTTACACCCAAAGTTGTGCTGAAACTGCCTGAAGTTCCTGTTAAAGCACCACTCATATTTGTAGCACCATTAATCTGTAAGCCTTCTGCCACTGTGATCAATGATGAATCATCTGCACTGATTGTAGTGCCAAAAATTCTTACTGCTGACGCTACTACTCCACCTGTTCCGTTTGGTAATAAAATAATATCTTCATTGGATCTAGCAGACGTAATTCTTTTGCCGTTGACGTCAAGGTCACCACCTAGTTGCGGTGTTGTGTCCTCAACCACAAAATTTGTTGCATCATCATCTGCACCATATAATTCGTTAAAGTTATCGTTGATTTTATCAAATGCTGTTCTTAACGGATCACCTGTACCGTCGTTTGCACTTGAACCTATGTTGATTGTTTGCTTTGCCATTTGCTATTATTTATACTAGATTTTATAAACCGAATGTAATTGTTACACATTAATTGCAACTCTTTGAAATTTAAAAACTGTGGCATTATCTGATATGTTTGTGACTCGTAATCTCACATCACTGCCACTTATGTCTGCACTGAACACAGTCAATCCTGTAGCGGAACTAGAAGTTGACCCAAAAGTGGCCACATACGCATTTGTTCCATCATGGGTTACATTGGCTTCAACTATTTCGTGTCTGCCGTTTGTGGCATCAACAGCACTGATAAAGTATTTGGCACTTCTAAATGTTGCTTTGGCAAAAGTGTCTAGGTTTGTTGTGGCTGAACTACTGACACTGACACTGGCATCTGCTATTGAGGTATGATTCAATGAAACACCTGCTGTGGCAAATGACAGTTGGCCTGATCCATTTGTTGTCATGAATTGTCCACTACTTCCGTCGGAGGTTGGGAATGTGAAACCACTGATTGTGACCCCACCTGTGCCGTTACCTGTTAATTCCAGTGGACTGTTTGATGCATTTGTTGATATGGTGTTATCGCTGATTGTGATGCCGTCTATTGTGACAGACGAAGTAGTATCAACAGAAGTGAACGTTCCTGCGGCTGGCGTTGAGCCACCAATCACAGTGCCATCTATTGTTCCGCCATCGATGTCAAGATCACTGTGTACTATCACTGTGCCTGTGCCACTGGGTTGAAGTTCTAAATTTGAGTTTGATACTGTGGTCTTAATGATGTTGTCTGTGATGTTGATGTTGCTGTCAACAGTGAGGCTATCTACTACCACTGCACCTGTGCCACCTGGTTCAAGTCTAATATCGGCATTTGATGAGGATGAGATAATGTTGTCGTTGAATGTTAAATTATCTATTGTGACAGTGCCTGCCATTGTCGTCGCACCTGTCACAGTCACACTGCCAAGAGTGGATAGTCCGTCTACCGTGAGTGTTCCTGTGGTGCTTAAATTTTCGTCTCCAAAACTGATGGCACCACCACTGTCTGTGATTGATCCGTTGGCCAGTGTGAGGTTTCCAATAGTGGAACCGGTGGCCGCAGTGATTGTGCCTGTGCTAGTTAAGTTTTCATCTCCAAAATCAATTGTGCCTCCACTGTCTGTGATTGATCCGTTGGCCAGTGTAAGATTACCCACAGTTGAGCCAGTGCCTGCTGATAAGGCGCCTGTGATTGATGCTGAACCCGTAGTGGTAATTGTGCCATCTACTATCAAACCATCATTGATATTGATTGTGGTGGAATCAGTGCTACTTAGGCTGGTGCCGTTGATTTGAATTGCCCCAAACAATACCTTGCCTGTGCCTGCAGGTAAAAGATTGATGTCTTCGTTGGATCTCAGTCCTTGTATGTTATTGTCGTTTATTTGTATTGCTGGAAATTTAATTACACCTGTGCCAGCAGGTTCAAACACAATGTCATCATTGCTTCGTATTGCTGATATTGTGTTGTCATTCAAAGACAGTGCTGTGGTACTGACTCCAGGTGAATTGTATATCTCTGTGAACATCTCGTTCACTTTGATCATGGCGTTACGTAAAGTATCACCTGTTCCGTCGTTTGCGTTAGTTCCAATGTTTAATTCTTGTCTTGCCATACTATATGTTTAATTGTCTTCTTAATACTGTTACAACCTTATCGTTAACACTATTTATTGTTCCCTTGAATCTAAGATTTCCGCCACTTACATCTGCAGTGGGTGTGATAAGATCAGTGGAATTTCCAATGTTGCCGAATGTGGAAATGTATGCATTTGTTCCGTCATGCACAATATTTGCTTCGTACAATTCAAATTCACTTGCAATAGTGTCTACCACCTGAACATTGTACTTGGCCGCTCTAAAATCCGTGGCACTGATTTCGTCAATGACCACTGTGGCAGAGGATGCACCTGCCGCTCTGGCTAGGTTAATTCTGTATGCGTTCAACACTGTGGATCCGCCCGATGTTGAAGTTGCTGACAGTGTTGTGGTTGTGCCTGCGTGTCCCACTGACAACAAAATCTGATCTGTGCTTTTTGACGACACTTGACCGTACTGTGTCACGAACGCGTTGGTCCCGTCACTGACAACTGCCGCTTCCGTTATTGATGAATGTCCTTCTGAGGCGTTGTGACCAACTATAATATAATGTGCCGCTTGATATGTGCCTGTGTCAAAAGTGTCCAGTGTGGTTGTTGAACTTGAAACTGTGACCTCTCCTATGACATTGATATTAGTTGAACTTCTGTCTGCTTCGTCGTCCGCAAGCCTTATTCTATAGGCGTGGACTCTTAGATTAGGTTCCAGTCCAGACGCTGACACTTCCAAGTTACTGCCATTGATCGCCGCGGTCAGTGTGATCAAATCATTGTTGCCGGTGTTGACCACATTGTAAACAGATATGAATGCATCAGATCCGTTGTGTACAACCAGTGCTTCTAGATTGGAAATTTCAGTTTTTGAATCGTTGTTTACGGATATAAAATATTTTGCTCCTCTAAAGTCGGCATGTGCGAAACTGTCTATCACCTCGCTGGCACTGTCTACATCTGTGTTGATGACCACAGCGGCTTCGTCCTCCCCGCTGTACCCTGTGGAATCGTTGTCACCCAAGCCTATTCTGTAATAACTCATGCTGGATTGCGAACTGCTTCCTGTGCCTTTCAGTCTAAATTTGCTGTTACTGATATCAACACTGGTGATGATATGATTGTTTGTGCCAGTTTTTGCATTGATCGTGGAAGTGATAAATGCATTGGAATTGTCATGCACCACTGAATGTTTGGTAATCTCAAATTCATCACTGTCATCGTCTCTGTTGACTGCCAAGTAGAACGCACTGTCGTATTTGCTGGTTGCAAATTCTTCAATAACCGCTGTGCCTGATTCAATTCTGTTGTGTCCGCCAACGGCAGTGACAGCATCTATTTCTGTTGATGTTCTAAAAGTTATTGTGGCCTGTTGATCAGAAATCAATGACTGTCCCAACAACAAAGGTGATGACTCAAAAGTCAATACACCACTACCGTTGGTTTTTAAAAGTTGTCCAACGCTACCGTCTGCATTGGGCAGTGTGAATCCATTCACAATTACATTGCCTGATCCGTTAGCGGCAAATTCAACATTTTCATTTGAACGCCTACCAGTGATTTGATTTCCTGTAATTAATACAGCAGGAGTGCTGACAGTGCCAGATCCCACAGGATCAAGTGTTATTGAAGTAAAAGTACCTGCGGCCGGAGAGTCTGCACCAATCACCACATTGTCAACTGTGCCTCCATCAAGATCTATAGATCCAAAAACAATTTTACCTGTGCCGTTTGTTTTCAATTCCAAAGCGGCATTGGTATTTGTGACTTTGATTACATTGTCTGTGAGATTGATACTGGAATCAATGGTTAAATTGCTCACAGCAACCACGCCTGTACCACCCGGAGTCAATCTTAGATCCGCATTTGAACTGGTGGCAATGATGTTGTCATTGAATGTCAAGTTGTCAATTGTGGCAGTGCCTGCCAGAGAAATAGATCCTGTGGTGCCCACAGAGCCAAAAGTGCTAAGACCAGAAACGTCCAAAGTTCCTGTGGATGAAAGATTTTCATTGCCAAAACTGATTGTGCCACCACTGTCTGTGACGGATCCATTGGCCAATGTGAGATTGCCAAAGTTTGAGCCTGTGCCACCTGTCAACGTGCCTGTGGTTGTGACATTGTCATCGCCAAACGAAATTGTGCCACTGCTGTCGGTGATTGATCCGTTGGCCAGTGTCAGTGTGCCAAAACTTGATCCTGTGGCAGAGTTAAATGTGCCGCCAATAGACGCTGTGGAAGTGCCAGACAAAGTGCCATCCACAATTAAATTTTCGTTGATGTTGATGAAACTGGAATCGCTTGAACTGATTGATGTGCCCCCAAATCCAAGTCCTTCAATCACCACCCTTCCAGAACCATTGGCTTCTATTTTAAAATCATTGTTGCTGTGTAATATTTCTATGTTGTTATCGTTGAATCTTATGCCTGGAAACACAACAGAGCCTGTGCCACTGGGTAAAATTTCCAAGTCAGCATTGGACACTGTGGTTTTGATTGTGTTGCCGTCAAAACTGAGATCTGATGCTACGTTGTCAAATGCATAAACCTCCGCAAAATTACGGTTTAATTTAGCACCTGCGGATCTTATAGTATCGCCTGAACCGTCGTCAGCGAGATTACCTATGTCGATTATTCTTTGG
>TARA_R100000278_G_scaffold602_5_pt1 | contig 14814 bp, 19 predicted proteins | sample TARA_R100000278 | Tara Oceans TARA_R100000278 (sample SAMEA2620755) | marine metagenome | biome: marine biome (ENVO:00000447); feature: deep chlorophyll maximum layer (ENVO:xxxxxxxx); material: "saline water (ENVO:00002010), including plankton (ENVO:xxxxxxxx)" | depth 66 m | reverse complement strand
AAAGACCTAGTTCATCACTTGCAAGAAACAAACAAAAGTGCAGAAATTATGATGGATAAAAACCACATAAAAATAGGTGGTAACGGTATGAAAGTAGCAACAAGTAACGACAAAGATTTAGTATGGGGTAACGATGAAAAACCAAAAAAAAGGAAGTAACCATATTTACCATCAAAGAAAAGCTCAATTAGATGCTTTGAACGGTGAATATAATGGATGGTGGATATATGAGTATTGTAAAGACGCAATAATTAGGTATCAGCCAGAAGGCAGATAATATGTTTATGCTTGAAGTATTATCATATTTAGTATCTGTTTTTTTAATAGCATTTCCAATTTGGATATTATATTTAGTATTTAAGGTTGGAGTAATACATATTATAGATAAATATAAGAAATGAACAATGTATCAGTATCAAATCTGCCAATTTTTTATGTAGACAATAGAATAACCTTTAAGATGGAGAAAGTAATGAATTTTGATAAAATAAACACTTTATTAGACAAAGTTGGAGTTGATGGCGACGAAATTAAGAATAATTTTAAAGACGCTATAGAAGAAGAGATAAAAGAAGCTAAGGCTGAAGTATCTTTATCTGTAAAAGATAAAATTATGTATTTCTTTGAAGATGAAGAAGGTAAGAAAATTTTAGTTGATAAAGTAAATAAAGCTATTGATATTCCATTTCTTTCTGAAAAGGTTGAAGAAAAGATTTTTACTATTATATTTGAAGTTATAGGTGGAGTTTTAAAGAAAGTTCTTAAATAATGAGTTTAACTAACAAAACAATAGCAAGTAGTTACAAAGACTTATTGCAGATAGACAATGGCAATAACGGTGTATCTACATCTACAAAGCAAATAAAGAGTGGCGATGGCACTAATTCTTGTGCATCTATATCAGATGATCAATTATCAATAAAGCCACAGAACGACAATACAACAGATGTATTGACTGTTAAAAACGCAGGTGGAACAAACTTATTACAAGTAGATAGCACTAATACAAAAGTAAAAGCATTAGGGCAGTTTGTTAATACTCAGGTAAAACAATTTATGTTATCATCTGTTAATTTTCAACCTACAACAACAAATTGGACTATGTTAGATTCTGTTGGTGGCGGAAGATTTAATACAACTGCACCAAGTATGGGTTCAGGATCAACACCAAACACATCGCTTACAATATCAACTACAGCAGATGATGTAGTACAATGTTTGTGGTATTTACCGTTTAATATAACACTAGATCAAGTTGTTGTTTGGTTTGGTGCTGATGTAAGTTCAGGTGATGATGTTCAATTTAGTTTGATGAGTTATGACATTGATACAAGTAATGGCAGTACAGGTGGTGATCTTAGTAATGGAACAGAGGTTGCAGTTTCACCATCAGCTATAGTAGGAGCAGGTTATGAACAGGCTTATTTTCAAACTTTAAATATAAGTAGTGCAGATGTAAATTCAGGAAAGGCAATAACTGCAAATGTTAAAATGGATGGAACTTCGGCTGATTTGACAATATCAATGCAGGTAATATATTCTTTAAGGAGTGCGTAATGGCAAATTTAAATACACAATTAGTTTTAACAGCAAATGGGAAAGAGTTTGAATTTCAAAATTCAACTACATATAATGAAATATTTAACATAGAACAGTCAGTATCTGAAGTTGATAATTTTGTTAGATTAACAGCTTTTGATCCGTCTTCTGGTGGAGGTACTGCAGGTGTAATAGAAAATCCACAATTTATTTGTGTATATAATTCTTCAAATCAACCTGCAGAGATACAACATATCGTTCAAGGAATAACTTCAGGAGCTAGTGATACAACAGGCGCAACAGATGGAAATATTCAAATGTTGTTAAGACCTCAAGAGTATTATATTATACCACATACTATGTTAGTAAACTATAATGCTACATCATCTGCTATGAATGGTACTACTACATCTGTAGATAATGATACACCTTCCTCTGATATGTATGGAGGAGTTGCAGCTTTTGTAGATGGCTCAGGCTTGGCAAGTAGCACAACTGCCACTTCATTTGATATAGATGATAATGAAAGTTCTCCTGCAGGTGTTGCATTACTTTTTAAGGTTGGAGATTTAATTAGAATTGAAGATGAGATAATGGAAATAACAGGCATTACAGACTCTGGTGGTACTGAAGATACCTTAACTGTTAAAAGAGGTTTATTTGGATCGACTGCAGCTACACACGCAGATAATACTCAGATAAGGCTTCCATTTTTTAATAACTATGATGATTTTAATACATATTCTACTGCATCTACTGATGTATCAGGTAATTTTAAATCTACAAACTTTTTTGCAAAATATAGAAACAATACAACTACTGTTCAAGATGGTTTATGTAGAGGAACAGTAGCTATTAAGTTTTTTGAAGCAGGTTATCAAGAGTTTGGACTTTCAGGTATAACATCAGCAACAAAAACAGGTTTGACTGCATCTACTCAATATTTCGTTAAGATAGGTATAGATGGAGCAACAGCAGATGAAATATCAATTACAACTGACTCTAGTGTAGATACATTTGGTGGAGCAAATGGATTTATAGCAAAGTTGCAAACTGCAATAGATGCTTTATTTTCAGATGCAAGTAAGAATAATTTTCAGAAAGGAGCGACAGTATCTATCGTAAACGGAGATATAAGGGTAACCTCAAAGCAACATCTTTCTACATCCGCTATCGCGCTAACAGCAGGAACAAGTGGTTCAGATACAACAACAGAAATATTTGCACAAGCAATAGGTAGATTACCTGCCGCACCAGAAGGAGCAGTAGCAGCAAAACTTCCTGATGATAATATTGTAAAAGATGGAATATCAGCACCAAATTCTGAAGCATACTTAATGGATGATGGTTTTGGAAATTTAATTGCAGGTTCTTCTGCACAAGGTAGCGGAACGATAGACTATGATACAGGTGCAATAAATTTAACAGGATGTCCAAGTAGAGCAGACTTTGTATTCTCTGCGATAGGAACATCAGGTTTAGCTTGTGGAGGAAATACAAATTTAAACACTCTTACAAGTATAAGAGCAAGAAGTACAAGTAACAAAAGAAAAGCGAAAATACAGATAATAGCATTTAATAAATAAGGAGAATAGATATGCCAGGACATTATGGAAAGAAAATGAATAAAGGTAAGAAAAAGAAAAAAGGGATGAAAAAGCGTAAGTGAAATGGCTAAAAATCTTAAAGGTATAAGTTTGAAAGGTCTTTCAAAGAGTCAAAAAAGTTTAATGTCTAAACATAAGATTCATCATACAAAAGCTCATTTGAGAAAAATGGCTGTTGAGATGAGAAAAGGAAAGACCTTTAAACAATCACATAACATAGCTATGAGGAAGACTGGCAAGTAATGGCTAAGTATCAAGGAAGAACTGTACGTCTTAATAAGCCTAGTAGAATTACTAAAGGACAAGCAGGATATGGTCGCAAGAAATTTAAAGTATTTGTGAAGTCAGGCAATAAAGTCAAGAAGGTTATGTTTGGTGATCCTAATATGAGAATAAAAAAGTCTAGTCCTGCTAGAAGAAAATCTTTTAGGGCAAGACATAGATGCGCAACTGCAACGGATAAAACAACACCAAGATATTGGTCTTGTAAGAAATGGTAAGTTATGGCTAGAAAAAAAAGAAGAAAAAGTAGAGTTAATGAAGCAGGTAATTATACTAAACCTGCTATGAGAAAAAGATTATTCTATAGAATTAAGGCAGGTTCTAAAGGTGGTAGAGCAGGTCAATGGAGTGCAAGAAAAGCACAGATGTTAGCTCGTGCTTATAAAGCAGCAGGTGGAGGTTATAAGAAGTAATGGCACTTAGAAAATCACAAAGGTCATTAAAGAAATGGACTTCTCAAAAATGGGATTATGTAAGTAAGGGCGACAAGAAAAAGCCTAGAAGTAAAAGAGGTAGATACTTACCTGCGTCTGTTAGGAAGTCAATGACAGCTTCACAAAAGGCTTATGAAAATAGAAAGAAACGAGCAGCTAGTAGAAAAGGTAAACAAAGAGCTAAATACTCTAGGTCTACAAGAAGAAAGATGCGAGGTAAATAATGGCAATAGCATATTGTACAGATAGAGAATTGAAAGACGTATACCCACATATTGATGACTTCGACAATAAGACACCTATATATGGGTTTGAGAATACAGATACGCCAAATCAATATCAGGCTAATAATACTGGTTTAATTACACAATTATTTTTTGATGGTATTAAAGGAACATCTGTTACAGATTCCCCTAATGCTACATATGAGTTTAATTACTCTTCTTCTACTGATTCTGTGCAAGTTTTTCATGCTACAAAGAATCCTAATGATATGCTTATAGAAGCAGGTGAAGATTGGGCGACTTTGAAACAAAGATATAGAGAAAACGCATCAAGATATTTAGAAAGTAAATTAGACAAAACTTTACCTAGAGAACAGTTTAAAGATAAAGATGGTAACTATGACTATATAATTGTAAGAACAACTGCATTACTTGCTGCTGTTTTTCTTATACGTTCTCATGATCCGACATCTGAAATTGCATCTAATTTAATGGAAGAAGCACAGGCAGAGATTGACAAGTTAAATGGTGGTGATAATATTTTATCATGGATGAAAACTGCTGACAGTTCTAAAGGAATAGTAAGAGAACAAACACTAAATGGAAATTTAAGAATAGTAGATACTAGAGGCAGATACTTTGGTCAATATGATAGAATAGGTGTGAAGATAGTTACCGCAGGAAAGATTGGTGTAGCTCGTTATTCGGTATGGAGAAGAGATAGTGATAATCTAGGTGCTGAAAGAATGAATAATGGAGAATCAGCAGATATAGTAGAAGAACTAATAAATGGACAATATCAACCTTGTGCAGGATTAGAAATACGTTTTGGTGGCGATACTGCTGATGAAGCTACTTTAAATGATAAATGGGAAATAGAAGTATCTGGTTATTATGAGGAAGTAGATAACGCATCTAGTATGAGATCAGTAAGGATGACTAGATTATAATGCCAGTAACATTTACAAATAATTGGAAGAATATAGTAGATAAACTTCAGTCTATTTTGAGAGCTGAGTTTGGCGGCAGTATGCCTGTATATAGAGGTATGCAAAAAACTACAGGTAACCAATATTTAAGATTAGTTCCTGTAAGTAGTGATTTGTTAAATTACAATTCTACAAGTGAAACTAGAGAATTTACTATACAAGTTTTATATTACTTTTTTGAGAAGAATATGAGAGAAACAGCTTTAGATCATGTAATGAGAATGACATCAAGAATTGAAGCATTAATACATGATAATATAACTATGACACTTGCAGATAGTTCAACATCATTTAATTGTAGATTTAATACTACAACTTTAAACGCAGACGAGGAAGAAGAGGCATATGTTGTTGAATGGGAATGGAAAGGTCAGCATTTAGGAAATGTAACTTAGGAGTATTATGAAAGTAAAATTAAAAGCAAATGAAAAAATATCATCCATGAATAACTATTGTGGTTTAAATATGGATAATTGGACAGCCTTAAATCAGGGCAAAGAGGTGGAATTAGATGAGATTCCAAAATTAATAAAAGAACAAGTAGAGATAGTAAAAACTAACTCTAAAGATAAAGGAGAGAAGTAATGGCTAACGCAGCATTTTCACCTAGAGATTTTAAGGCTTGGATCATAGAAGAAGCGACTCCTGGAACAATTCCTACTATAACATCAGGTTTGTATCAGTTAGATGTAGATTCGGTATCAATGCCATCTCTTAATGTGAATCAATTATTAGATGTAAGAACAAGTACAGGAAGAGTATTGAGTAGTGAGGATTTCTTCCAAGATAATAAAAATAGAGTAACAGAAGTATCTTTATCAGGTATATTTCACAAAGATATAGGTCATACTATGTTACTACAGAATGTATGTGGTGCAAGTATGGGTTCTGTAGCAGATGTATCATTAGCTTATAACGCTACTGGTGTTACAGGAAAATATGGAGTAGCTCAGAATGACGCTACTTTTACATTGGTTTTAGCTTCACCTGATACTACAGATGGATTTAATTTAATAGTTCCTGGAGCTATGTGTACTAATTTTCAAATAAGTGCAGACTCTACTGCTGATGGAGGTGTTTATAAATTTAGTGCTACTATACAATCAGGTAGAATACCTACTCTTAATGACACAACTACAGAAGCAGGAACAGCTTATACCGCAAATCCTATTTCTATATCAACATTAACAACAAAAAAGGTTTATAGTGCAGATGTGATCTTGTCTAATTTTGGCGTAACCATAGATAGTCCTGCTGTATATGCAGGTACTTCTGCTAATGGATACGAAGCATTTACAAGAGGTGCTGAAATTTCAGTTACTGCAACTGCTCAATCAAAGTATGATTCTGCAACAAGAGGCTTTATAAATTCTTTTGACGGACAAGTAGCAGGTGGTCATGATGCAGCCGACTCATTTACAATGACACAATCAACTGCAACAGACTGTTCTATTGATATACCTAGTGCAGTTTTAACAAATACTGCATTGAGTGAAGGTGATATTATGATGATAGATACAGAGTTAAAAGCTGTTAATATTGGTTCAGGTAATGTAATAACTTTTGACTTAGCATAATAAAGGAAAATAATGAAAGAAATTAAACTTAAAAATGGTAATAAGATAAAGTTAAAACAATTAACTTTAGATGATAGAGATTACTTACTAGATAATACACAATACGTCATAGATAATGGTGAGATCAAAGAAGTGAAAATGATGCACTCAACTCTCACCAAATATCTAAGAAGAGGTATAGATGGCGATACATCTGATAAAGCATTGATGAATATGTCATTTGAAGATAGAGTTGAAATATTCAAAGCTATACAAGGGAATATGTTGTTGGGGGAAGAGAATCCCTCAAGCTAACTCTCAACATTCTTAATGAAAGTTGGTGCGAGGGTTGTCAGTACCATCAATTTCCTTACATAGCTACGCCACCTATAAGTGGTGCAAAGCCACGACAGTTTGAGTGTATGGATGATGTATGGACAGTAGTAGATTTATTAGTAGAGGAGGTGAAAAAGTTTAATAGTGAGGGTAAGAGCTTTGATGTTGGTAAGTCTGTTAATGCTCAGTTATCCTTTTTTACTTGCAAAAACTTATTTCATTCTTCAGAGAATCAAAAAGATATACAAAGATACATCTATTGTCAAGATTTTAATATTCAGCCATATCCAGGTAGCTATGGTGAACAACCTTTTAAATGGATAGAAAAAGCATTTATAATTAAGAGTACATTAGCAAAATTGAACAAGGATAAGATAGAAGATGTCAGAACAAAGCATAGTAGTCAAATTTAGAGCCACAGGTGATGCCGCGCTTAAAAAAGCTGTTATTGACTTAGAAAAAGCAACTGCAGCTTTAAAAGGAGAAACATCTAGGCTTAAAGGTGTAAGTGATCAACATAACACAACTATGTTGAGGCAACAAAAAAATGCTACAGGACTATCAAGATCATTTGCTACTTTAAGAAATAAAATGTTATTGTTTAGCTTTGCTATGTCTTTAGGTGGTAGACAGTTAATTAGGTTTACAAGAGATGCCGCAAGAGTTGATACTATGTCAGATGCTTTTTCTAGTTTAGTTGGTGGTACGCAAAATGCAGAAATAGCTTTAGACAAACTTAAAGGTGCAACAAATAATACTATGTCTGAGTTTGACTTGTTCCAACAAGCAAATAATGCTATGGTACTAGGTATAACTAAAAACTCTGATGAGATGGCAGTTATGTTTGACAAGGCACAAAAACTAGGTGCAGCTTTAGGTAAAGATACAAGACAATCTGTTGAATCTCTAGTTACTGGTATTGGTCGTCAATCTAGGCTGATGTTAGATAATATTGGTATTATCGTAAAAACAGACGAAGCATATAAGGACTTTGCAGATGCTAATAATACTACAGTAGCTGCTTTATCAGATACTCAAAAAAAACAAGCATTTTTAAATGCTACTTTAGATGCCGCAGATACAAAGTTAGCTGCTTTAGGACAAAAGTTTGGCGACACAGGCGATGAAATTCTAACGAATGAACAACAATTACAAAGAATTGATGCAAGTTTAGCAAACTTTACAGATACTATTGGTAGAGCATTTATACCTGCTATAGAACCTGCAGCAGATTTAATAGTAGCATTTACAGAGGCTATTGATCCAGAAGATGTAAGAGTTTTCGTAGCTTCTATAGCTACAGGAACAGGCTCTATATTAGCTTTTAATGCAGGTACTACGATAGGAACTACTGCTGTTAATTTATATAGAGGTGGATTAGTTAAAGCGACAGTTGCTATGAGAGGCTTTACTATAGCGATGTTGAAAAATCCTTTTGGAATAGCAGCAATAGCCATAGCAGGAGCTACAGCGGCAGCATTGAAACATTCAGGTGTTTTAAAAAACATGGATGATACAATGAATAAGTTGATAGGCACTTCTAAAGAATTAACTGGAGAGTTTAATAAAGATGTATTTGTTAAAGCTTCAGAAAATGCAGTTAAAATGGGTATGGCTTTAGAAAAACTTGAACTTTCAAACAAAAAACTATCTGACAATGAAAAGAATAGAATTTTATTAGAAAAAGAACACGAATTATTATTAAATCAACAGTTATTTATACAAAAAGCCTTAGGCGAGGATACTCAAGAATATTCAGATATTTTGTTCAAACTTATAGAAAATGAAACAAGGAGAAATGAATTAGCTCAAAAAATAGCAGAAGATACAGAAAAAGAAGCAGAAGCAACAAAGAAAAAGAACGATGCAAAAAAAGATGCAAATAAAAAACTATTAGAAGAAATAGAACTATTACAAGCAAGAAAAGATAATTTTGGTGATGAATTAGGTTTTTTACAAGCTGAAATTGATATTATGCAAAAACAAGCAGATGCTCTTGGAGATACTAATGAAGCTAAAAAATTACAATTAGAAATTGATATAAAACAAAAAGAATTAGATAAAAAAAGAAGTGAGCGTATAATAGAAGAAACTATTCAAACAAAGTTATTAGCAAGTTCAATAGACTCTATGTCTACTGCATTGGCAAACGCAGCTTTAAATGGTGATCATATGGGTAGACAAATAGAAAAAGCGTTAAAAAGAATTGCAGCACAAATATTAGCTAAAGCAGGTGTGTTTGCTTTGCTTACTGCTATTTTTCCTGGTACTGCAGCTGCAGCAGGTTTAAAAGGTATAAATCCTTTTACATTTGCATTAGGTTTAAATACTGCTCATACAGGTGGCTTAATAAAAGATAGAAAAGTACAAAAGTTTGCTACAGGTGGTGTTGTTGAAGGTGAGGACAACGTACCTATTCTTGCTCAAAATGGCGAGTTTGTAATGAGTAGAAGTGCAGTAGAGTCTGTAGGTATAGAAACTATGAATAGGATTAATCAAACTGGCTCGGCAGGTGTTACTGTTAATATATCAGGTAACGTGATGTCGCAGGATTTTGTAGAAGGAGAACTTGCAGAGAGAATAAAAGAAGCAGTACGCAAAGGCTCTAACTTTGGAATGTCATGATAAATAACGAAAAATTTAATTTAGCTACAGGTGGCAATACTTACAATGTAGTACCTTTAGTTACAATAGTATCTAATTCAGGCATAATTGCTAATCATTTTTCAACACAACCTATAAACGTAGATTTATCATTTTCTGACGACACTACTTCATATGTTGCTTCTTTAAGTTATGATCCATTACTTTTAAACGTATCTTCTATAAAAGAGTCAGTAGATGTTGAAACTCGTAAATATAAAACATCATCTGTTACCATTACACTTTCCAATGCTAAATATCTTGGTAGACGTTTAAGTGATAGTTATACAGATATAATAAATGGTGATGTAGAAATATATTTTAAAACACAAAACATTACTGACCGCTCAAGAGCAATGTTAGTTTATAAAGGTACAGTCAGAAGAATATCTCAAACTGACACAACTCTTACTTTAAGTGTAGAAGATGCTTCAGAACAAAAAGTACATAAAGATATACCAGAGAGTATAACAAACGAAACAGATTTTAAGTCTAAATTTAAAAATAAACCTTTTCCTATGGTAATAGGCAAAGTTGATAGATCACCTTGTATAACTTCATTTGGTACGACAGGAGAATATGATATAGATAATGATGGTGATTTAGACGAATATGATTTTGTAAGAGAAGTTTTTGCTGACAGAAAAGAATTGGCAAAATTAATACCTGAAAATTTACAAGTTGGAAATAATAAAATTGGCGTTACTTCATTATATGCCGAAGTAGATGATGACTATGTTGGTATTTATCCTAATACTCAAATAGACTTTGAATCTGGTTTAGGTGAAGGAGATTTAAACTATTCAACTCTAGTAACTAATAATGGATTTTGTTTTTTAAATTTATTCAATGAAGAAGGTGATACTATAGAAGAATTAGCACGAAATGATACTGCTGCAAATAAAGGTAGAGTTTTAGTAGAAAGAAAAGAAAATAAAATAGAAAGAGTTGTTCAAACTAAAGGATTGGATAGCAATTTTACCTTTAAAAGTGGAATAGTACAAGGCGAAGATTTTATAGAAGATTCTAATTTAAATTTTAACAGAATAAATGATGGAAATTCAAATAGTTGTGTTGAAATAGAAGGCGACTATAAAATGCTAGAAGAAGAACAAAATTTCTTTAAATATTTACATTATAGTTTTGCCTATTTAAAATTTCATTTTGATTCGTTACCATCTGGTGTTACTGTAGATATAAATGATGCTTCAACATGGTCAAGGTATATAGCAAAAATACAAATTTTAGACAACACTCTACATAATGTTCCAAGTGATGGTTTACCTATTAAAATGCCATTAGTAAGTGTATTTACTCAAGAAAATAATTTTGGTGGACAGCTAGAAGCAAAACCTTTTGCAGATGTTGAACCTAAAAGTCTATTAATACATCATGATCATACTAGAATGAATGTTGAAAACGTATTTCTTCCTAATGATGATAATCCCAATTTGCCTATACCTGCAAAAATTATTAAACCACCTGTAGATGAAAATAGTCAAGAGGATGGTAGATTGCATATTTTTGCAACAAGTCAATCTGAATACAATAGTTATGATGGTAATAGTCCATTAGGAAGAATACATCCAATTTTAGTGCCTAATGAATCTAATTATTATTGTCTTGGATTACCAAAAATTGCAAGAGAAGGACTTTATCGTGAGGAAGATGATAATGAAAATGTAACTCTCCACTATCCAAATATAGATATTCCTGCCAAAATAAGAATATTTGAATCATCTATGTGGGCGATGGGAACTTTAGACAACTTGCTGCAAAAAAATTTTTATGCAAACGTATGGGGTAGACCTACAGGTAATTTAGGTATATATAATTTACAATTAGTTCCTGATATTGGACAGTCTACAAATGAAATAGAAGAAAAAGCGACAGGACAACTCTTAAAGTATTTGTTTGATAATAATCCTTTTGTAGTTATAGATGCAAATACAATATATAACATATTAAGAGATAATTTACAAGTCTATCCTACGCAAATAATAGTAGAAGAGCAAGTTTCAACTGATCCTAACAATCCGTTTGGAGGAGTAACAATAGATATTACTGACTGGCAAATAGTTAGAACAATAAATAGTAATGAAATATCATTACAATTTAGATGTGATGGAATTGTTACAAGCTATTCTAATGAGCAGGAGGAAGGAAGTGAACCTACAATACCAAATGGTGATGTTAAAGTTGTATTATCAGATGGACAAGAATATACTTTACAATCTGAATATAGTGATTATTATGAATTTGCTACATTTGATATAATACCTATTGAAAAAGCAGGAGAAATAGTACAGCATATTTTACAAGAAGAGTGTAAGTATGATGGAGAATTTAATGAAGATGAGTTTAACGATATAGAACAGATACATAGTGGATGGAATTTTGCTTTTACGCAGAGCAAACTAATAAGTTCCAAAAAATTAATAGAAGATTTTTCAAGATCAACTAAGTCATTTCCTAGATTTAGAGCTGACGGAACTTTTGGTTGGAATGTAGTCAAAGATACTTACTCAGACGATGATATAGACTTAGTAATAGAAGAATCAGATATTATTAACTACAGATATGACAGGACAAAATTAGAAGATGTAAAAACTAAGGTAAAAGTGTTGTTTAACATTGACTATGCTAAAGGTAACCATTTATTTTCTACGGATGATATTCTAGCGACAGACTATGTTAATACTAGTATATATCAGTATTATGGTTTAGCGACTGACGACTCAGACTCTACTTTAAACTTTGAAAGCGATTATATTAGAGATAGATATACAGCAGAACAGTTGCGTAATTGGTTGCTTACTTGGAATATGAATCAAAAGAATTTAATTAGTCTTACGTTACCAATTAAATATATAAACTTAGAAGTTGGTGATGTCGTTGCTTTAGACAAGGAAATACAAGGCACAAAGATATTTGGAGAAACCTACACACAGACATCAATTACCAGAAATGGACAAGAAATATATCCATATTTTATGGTATATGAAACCAACAAGAATTTAGAAAAGGTAGATATAAAACTAATACAACTACACAACCTTGATATTAATAATTTAGGAATAGTCATAGAGCCAGAAGTGCAACAAGAAGAGTCTAATGTTGTAGTTCCAACAGGTGATGTAAATGGCGATGGCAATGTAGATGTTGTAGATATAGTAAATGTAGTTAGTTTTGTTTTGGAAGTAAAGCAGCCTACTGATGAAGAGTTTTTTCAAGCAGATATAAATCAAGATGGAAACTTAGATGTATTGGATATAGTTGCTTTAGTAAATATAATATTAGGATAAATATGAATTTGTTATATGGAAATGGCGAGGTAGTTTTAGAGGAAAATACAGAAGTTGTTGGACTTCAAATACACTTTATGGGTAAAATAAATGTAGTAAGTAAACTTCCTGATAACTTTAACGTAATATTAGCAGATGGTAAGATATTAATATACAGCTTAGAATTATCAGTTTTACCTGAAATTCTATTTACTTATAATGGTTCTTTTAGAATAACACAATGTATAGCTTCCACAAATCAAGGTGAAAAGGTAAATGTTTTTCCATCAAATAATTATTTAGGTTTTTGGTCTAAAACTAATAGCACTTACGATGCAGGATCGGAGTGGGAAAATTATTCAGGTGGATATAGATATGGAGCAAAGGTTTACATACAGAAAAATAATATACCTAAATTAGAAAAAGGTACAAAAGTAGTTAAAAGAGAAAGTGTAGCAAGAAATGTGTCGCGACAGACAACTAGAAGTAGTGGAGGTTATTAATGGCTAAATATCAAAACGTAGGTACGCCAAGATTTTATGTAGATTATTTTCAATATGCTATAACAACAGGTATATTATCGGATGAAGATATAAATGTAGTAACTGGAAGTAATTTTAATTTAGATCAAATTAGAAATTTGTTTTATTTAAATCCTACCAAAACAAATATAATAAAGGAAGAATATCTGCAAGTGTACAATGATGCAGAGTTTAAAGAGCTAAATATACGCACCAATACTAATTTTAAAACAACAGACTATGCTTTTGATTATTATGGAATATTAAATCATAACTTAAAAGAAATATATTCTCCAAATATAGAAGGTGGATCTATGGGTTTAAGCTATCAAGATGATAGTAATTATTATGCAGTTTTAGAAAATATACAAAATACTAATAGCATAAATATGAATGTAGATCAAATTAATTCTAATGGTTTTTCTTTTGTAGATCTCAAATCAGGTAATAATGAAATAGGCGCAGATCCATTAGCAGTATCTTTTGATTTTAGATTTGTAAATGAAGAAAATGTAAATTTAAAATTAGGTGCATTGACTGCAGGATATTATTATGATATGCCTCATTCACCTGACTTGGATCTAACTCTTACTAGAGAGTATGGCGGCTCAACCAAACAGTTTACTAAAGGAGGTTATCTTTTAACAAACTATAACTATACTCAACCACCTACTTGGGGAGATTCTGAGCCTTGGGGTACATATACAAATACACCAAGAAAAGTACAAAAAAGAAGAGCAGGTAGAAGAAGATGGGATTTAAAATTTTCCTACATAGCATCATCAGATTTGATGGCTGATATTGAAACATTAGATAACGATATATTGTCAGATTTAAATGTTTTATCAAATACATACGATCAATTTGCAAGTGGTTCAACTGAAGATGGATTTGATTTTGCCTTCAGGCAAGACACAAGTTTTTTTACTCAATTTATGCAGAAAACTTTAGGTGGTAGTTTAAGGTTTATATTTCAACCAGATAAAACCGACTTTAGTCCTGATGGTTTTGCTATATGCGTATTGGATCAAGACTCAATATCGTTTAAGCAGGTAGCTCACAACACTTATAATGTAAGTCTTAAAATTCTTGAAGTCTGGTAGGATCAGGTAGAGGAAAGTCTAAGAATTGAGCCGACCATCTAATAATTCTATCAAGATAGTCCTGAAACTCATCTTGTGATAATTTACTAGTAGACTGCACATCAAACTTAAACTTTAATACTTCGTGCATCTTATTATCAGAATAACCTAGATGTTGTGCTAAGAGCCTTACTATTACGCCTCTATAGTAGTTATTTTGTTTGCTAGTCTTTTTCTTTGGCAGTTCTTTTACAGTTAAGACGACATCTCCATGTAGCTTATACAAGTCGTTTTGAAAGTCGTCTTTATTATTCAAA
>TARA_R100000278_G_scaffold85116_1_pt1 | contig 15078 bp, 3 predicted proteins | sample TARA_R100000278 | Tara Oceans TARA_R100000278 (sample SAMEA2620755) | marine metagenome | biome: marine biome (ENVO:00000447); feature: deep chlorophyll maximum layer (ENVO:xxxxxxxx); material: "saline water (ENVO:00002010), including plankton (ENVO:xxxxxxxx)" | depth 66 m | reverse complement strand
CTGGCATATTATTAGTTTTTTAGATATTTATACAAGATTTTTAAAAATGGTGATAATACATATTTATGATGGTGATAATCCACCAGATTGTTCTAGTGTTCTTGGTCCACCACTTCTCTTTAAAGTTGGGAATGTAGATATTCCAAGTGCTGTGGATAATCCAACACTTAAACCAGTAACTCCTATAGATATTGGATTTTCTCCTCGTGTAAAACTAGTAATTAATCCAACTGAGTATTTACCTATTGCAGTTGACCCTGCCAAATCCAAACCAGTTATTGTGCTATCTGATTTTATGTAACTTGTAATTAAACCAACATTTCCATCTAATTTGCATTTGGCAGCAACCATATAAACATTATCTATGAAAGATGTTCCAATTCCCACAACATCACTATCATTTTTACTTAGATTGATAGATGTCAATCCCGAACCAACTTGAGTATCAAAAATATAAATTGGAGTACCAACATCTATTGGACTTTCAGTATCAAAATTATCAAAATCATCACGTTTAAGAGTAAACTCAAGTGCTAACTGACTAGGACTACCAAATAATGTGGTTCCGATACCTGTGACAACTCCACAATTATTTTTCACCACTATAGAAATTCCAACATCAGTGCTTAGATTTTCAGTCCTCTCTGGTAAATTAAATGGACTACTTATTAAAACTTGAGGTGCTATAGTGTATCCTAAACCAGGATTTACAACTTCTATTTTAGTGATGGCACCACTTGCATTAATTGTTGCTGTTGCTGTTGCTGTTGTACCAACACCAACTATTGTATTATCTTCTTGTTTAAGAATGGTGGGTGGTGCTGATATCTCAACAGTGGGATTAGTTGTATATCCAAAACCAAAATTAGAAATATTAAATCCTGTTACAGTTCCACCTGCAGAGATAGTAGCAGTTGCTTTTGCATTTGCAAAAGTATCCTTAACTGGATCAATAATCTGCAAATTCAATGATGAAGTGGATGGTTCATAATTAAATAGATCTGCATTATCAACAAAAAATCCAGTGTTTGCTAATGTAACATCAGAAATGATTTTTGCTGTAGGAGAAATCCTTGGTTCTATACTCTCTCTTTTTTTAGATACCACTAATTGATTAATTACTTTATCTTCTTTTTGTTTTATTAAATTTAAAGGTCTTGATTTATCACTATTAATGCCAACTCCCCTATAAGGATTTGTTTCTAATGTTTGTGAGGTATTGAGATTAAAGACCGTTCTTTGATCTTGCTTTTCAACTCCAGAACCTGATTGCAACTGTATTGTATCACCAACCTCAATAGTCAATGATTCTGCAAAATTTCCTATAGAATCTTCACCTGCGGTTCCTTTATAGAATAGTATACTTATATCATCAGCATCATCTGATAATGATGATGTACTACCTAGTGGTGGTTCAGAAAAACTAATAGTGTTTCCTCCGATTATGGTGTATGCATCAACTGGTTCCTGAATTACACCATTTACAATCACTAAAAATACATCTTCAATTCTAAAATTCTTATTAGTTGTATTTTTATCTAATTCTACACTAACTAATTGATTAGTAACTTTTAAAGGAAAAGCAGTTCGTGATCCATTTTGTAAATTTTTAATAGAATCAATATAATCAAAATCACCAAACTGCCACAATGCAAAACTATCATTGTAAACTTTATCGATAGTTATTCTAGATCTTTCATCCAATTGACTTAATTCTTTAGATGTTACTAACCCTACAGGTTCTACCACATCACCCTTTTTAAATCCAAATCCAGAATTAACTACCTCATATTCAGAAACCTCGAATAAAGTTGATCCTATACCAGTTACTGGTTTCACTATTGCAGTAACTCTTAGATCAGTTCCTGTTTCTGTTGTTGGTCCCTCTCCGACTCTAGAAATACCTTTAACTGATAAATTAGAGTATGATGGTTGTGAAACAAATATTTGAGGATCTTTGTAATTTTCTCCTCCATCAACTATATTAAATATTGCTGTTCCACCAACTCCTGCGGTTGCTGATACTACTGCTCCACTCCCTACATTTTTATAGACATTTACTGAGAATAAATCATCACTTAATACGGTTACGTCTGTCGCAATACCAGAAACTGGATCAGTTGTTCTTGGATATGGATGAACTGTCCTGAAATTGTCCTTTGAGCATGAGAAGAAAAGACTACTATCTACAATAGTTATCTTACTTGAATTTGTTAGGTTATGATTAGCAACAGATAATTTTAATACACCTGTAACAGGATCATAATCTGCATCAGTAGGTGTTAAACTTCCACCTCCACCAAAAATTGTTAACGCATTATCATTTGCAGAAATAAAACGATGTTTATATCCAGGATCTTGTACAGTAACTCCAATAGATACAATATCATTATATCCAGATCCAAAAGTTAAGTCTGGATAAAATGGGTATGCATTACCACCTGAAACGTAAGTGTGTGAATCTACCGTGCTTTTACCAATGGATACGCTAAAAATATTTGTAGCTGCTATCGATACAACTTCGATAGAGTTTGTCCTTATAAAAGTTATTGGTGGATTAAAGGTTATATTATTAAGTAAGACAAAATCAGAACCACCACGGTAGAATGGATGCTCATTATCAGTTGTAATTTTCATTACTCCAGTGGTGTTATCATATTCTGCATTATTGATAACTAAATCTGAAGCACTATATGCAACTCCAACTATAGAGGCAATTGTTCCTCCAGCTCCAATTATAGGTTTAACTCTTGCACCTTTTAATGGTGCATAACCTAATCCATTTACAGTATTACCTATTGATATTGGAACTCCACCCCTTGGTAATTCGTTAGTGTTAATATTATTTGATATGAAAGGATTTCCATTTTCAGATGTAATTCCTGTAAATATAACTGTTGTTACACCAGAAGCACCAGTCCCACTTTCTACTATCTTAAAGTTTTTATTAGGATTAAATTCAGTTGAAGGAGATTGGAATATTCCATTAATAAATAAAATTCCACTTCCACCTGTTGTCCCCAAACCAACTGTGTTTGCTCCACCTACTTTTAAAACAAAATCTGATTTAATTCCAGTAAATTGATCTGATATGTCATCAAACACTAAGTTAGTATCATAATTATTTCTAAGATAGACTCTACCTGAGAATTTGGATACTGGAGATGGTAAATCATTTATAGTTCTAGGATTATTAACATTCCCTCTTGGTGCCTTAGTAAAGAATAAATCTCTACCATTGATGTGATAAGATCCCTTAAATCTTGTGACAGTAGTTCCATCAGCATGTGTTGTCGCTGAAGATCCAACAAAAGAACGATTTACCTGAATTGTATTAAATGTTCCCAAACCACTAACAGCAGCACCACCAGTTGTACCAAGTCCAACATTAATAACCTCAACAAATTCATCTTCAATTTTTAATATATCGGAGGATGCGATAGTAGTAATACCACTTAAATGGATTATGTCAGTTGCAATCCCTACCTCTGCATTTAAATTACTATCTAAAGTATGAGTAACATCAGTTCTTATTAAAGGATATTGTACAACATCATCAAGTATAATTAAAGATTTTTCATTTGCTTTTAACATGTCAAATTGATGAGCATTTCCCTCTCCTACACTTGTAAATGTAACAGCTGTTCCTGATTTAGTTGTAGATATTGAGAATGAATTTTCATCATTTACTATTGCAAATACTGGTGAAGTCAAAGATCCTATTCCACCTGAAACACCTTTGTATTGCATAGCAGTTGATCCTACACCAACAAAAGTAGATTTGGGTGTGTAAATTAATTCTTCATTGTTTCTGAAGAAATGATTTTCTAATGTGAATAAACCAGTTGATAAATTTAAATCTGATGAGGAATTTGGATTAAATCTTTTTCCATATAATGGGATAGAATTAACTTTAGGAGTGAATTTAGTTCTAAATGCCCTATTTCCAGTTACAGAATTATAAAATTTTATACTATTGCTTTCGGTTATGGTACCATAAGTTAAATCCTCTGGAATATTTTCTTCATCAACTAGAGTATAAAAACAATGATTCAGTGCTACTACTGTTGATATTCCAGTAGTTTTATCTGGATAAAACTCTATTTTAAAACTTGATCCTGATAATGATGCACCAAATGTACCTAATCCAACAGAGGGATCATACTCCGAATTATAATCTTTAGTGACTGATAGTGATCCTGCTTGATGAGCATATGCGTTTGTACCATCGTGTATGAATAAAGCTTCATGAACAGCTTTTGATGAACCTATGCTCACTTCTGCAACTGTTTTAACAGCATTAATAAGATTAGAATCTAAGTATTGGAGAGTGGATACACCAACATTACTTGTTGACATACCTGCATAGAATGAAGTTCTCTCTGACCCATCTTCTTGCCCTTCAGTTTTAAATCTGTACTCATCATTTGCTGTTCCAGTATCACCAAATACCACCACTTTAGATTTTATATTTAAAGAATTTGAGTATTGATTATCAAAACTTAAAATTAAATTTCCTGATGATACACTAGATGTAATAATTCCTAAAGACTCTAGTGATATATTTTTATTTTCTCCACTAAAGTATGATTGTGTGAGAAAACTATCTGAATCATTGTGTGTGACAAAACTCTCAATCAAATTCATTTTATTAGAGAAAATATCATAAACAAATACAGTAGCGTAAAGAGAATCAAAACTACTAATTGGTACCGTAATAATATCAGTTGTAATACCTGTTAAAGATATTTTATTTCTGGAACTTAAATTTATAGGACCTATAGAAGATGTTCCAACACCAACTAAATTAGTGTTAAATTCAGTCTTAAATATTTTTAAATCATAATCACTTTCATTACCAGGAATTGGATCTATTACTGGTGAAAATCTCAAAGTGTTTCTACCTGTATTCAGGTTATTATGGAGTTTATAATCAACAATTATATCATCTGCCGTATTAAATCCATCATCAGAGTTAATTAAATTCCCTTTTTTTACTAAAATATTTTCACTACCATTACTTATAACCATTAAGTCAGAAATTTCGATTCTATCTGCTGGATTACTAGTTGTAACTACCAATAAGTTATTAAAAAATTGAACTCCAGCAGTTTCATTAAACTCTATTAGATCAATAAACGAATCTACACCTTCTTCTAAATTACTAAATGAAGGTGATAAATCATCCATTGTTAAAACATCATTTGTTTTGCAACTTATAAAATCTGATAATCTGATATTATCAAATGTTATTTTTCTAGCAGTGTTGCCTATGATATCGGTATCACGAACTGTATCAATATTTTTTATTTCATCAACCCTCTTCTCTTCAATTATATCACGTATCAACACTAGTTTATTTTCACTCAATTCAGTTCCCACTCCCGATTTTGCAGACGAACTAATTCCTAAATCTGCAAAATTTTTCATACCACTAGTATGAACTAAATTATTAACGGATGATTTAAAAGTATCCCATTCAATCGAACTTTGAATTGAGTAAGACATGTTTTGATAATAATCATTATCAGGCACAACTTGGAAATCTTCATTTAATTTACCTATACTATCATTCCATCCAAGATCTTTTAAAATAGAAAAGTCTGTTTTTAATCTCAATTTGTTTTCGGATATATTACTTATTTCAGCTTCACTTCCAGTTATTTCTCCTTTAATTATATCTCCTACATTTAAGTCAAGAGCACCAAATATTTTCAATTTTCCTGTATCTATATCAACAATTTCTAAATTAGTTTTTTTATCATTTACTGATATAAATTCTCCCTTTTTAAAGGTAGTTTGTTCCAGTATAATGCCAAATTCAGGATAATCAGATTCATTAATTATATTTGCAAATTTTTGAAGATCACTTGATTCACTTAATCCAGTTTTTACCTCACCACCAAATTCAGATAAATCAATTGTTACTTGACCTTTAGAATTAACATAACTAAAATCAGTAACCTTTAACAAATTAAATCCATAATCAGATGAATTAAAACCAGATCCATCAGAACTTATTTTTTCTATACCCTCAATAAATACCCTATCACCTTCTGCAAAAGGAGGGGTGGAGAATTGTGCGTTAGGAGTTGCTATTCTGCAGGTAAAAATACCTGAATTATTTGATAATACTCTATCTATAGTAATACCATTTGTATTATTAGTAGTCCTTATTGTCACAGGATTAGCAGGTAATCCCACAGGTGATTCGACTACATTTACTGATAAAATACTATTCTCCAACATCACTGGTTCTAAAAATCCACTTTCTATCTGTAAACCTGTATCCGTATTAACAATAATTACGTTAGGTGCCTCAATAAAATTGGAACCACCATTTACCACAGTGACAATACCTATTGTTGCTGAATTTATTATATCTACACTCGACGCAATTAAACTTTCAGGTCTTAATGTATTATCTGAAGAATATTCAAATCCCTCATTCAAGACTCTAATTTTATCAATATTACCTATATCACTAGATTTGGTTTTAATAACCGCACCAACACCTAAAGAACTAGAACCAACACCAATAAATTTTGGAAGTTTTTTATAACCTGTGCCACCAGAGAGTATATTAATCGAATTTATAGAACCTGTTGTTGTTTTGGATGTTGTACTGTACTTCAATACATCACATTCGGATGGCAAATATGATAATTTTTCTGGATTTTTTTCTAAGAATATACTAAAAGTCTTAATACCAACTTTAGTAATCGAATAATCTCCATTATAATTACTATCAATATATTCTATTTTAGAATAATTTTGCACACTACTATCAACTGTACTAATTGTTCCAGATTTCTCTAAATTATAGTATAAAATATCAGGTAAACTAGTTGTATAACCCACTGTTAATGTTGATCCAAGTGATACTACATTAAACACAGTCGATATGCCACTTGCATTCACAAATTTATTAATAAATTTATCATCAGTATATAAATTAAAAGTATATCCATTTACTGAAGAATCAGATAAATCAAATTTTAAATCATTATTATTGATTACATTAAAACTTGGGTTAACTAGTGCAACAGATTGAGTGAGACCTCCAGTTGTTCCAAAACCAACTATACTAGGAGTATTTTTTTGAGAATCTATGAAAGTATCACATAATTTTATATTATCATCATCAACTCGGTAAACAAAATAATTTTTATTCTCTAACCCTTCGGGTAAAATATCAGCATTGTATTTTACTTTTTCTCCCGTATTTAAATGATGATTTTCAATATTAAATGAATTTGTAATTGTATTAACTCCAACATTAGTGAAATTTAATTTGTTAATTAATACATTACCAGATAATTCATCTCTGAATACTCTTACATGTGTTGATGTACCAATACCTACTGATAAATTAGGTTGTATTGCTAATGAAATTTTATCACCTGTTTCTAATTCATGTGCAGTGCTTGTTGTTAATTCTGTTTTTATATTTTCTACTTTACATGTTACTTCATCAAATTGTGTCTCAAAGAAAAATGTATCATCATCACAGAAAGAATTTAAAGAATCTAAAAAATGAACTTCTACTCCATTTATTTGAGTTTTAATTCCAATGGTATTAATTGTTTTATTAACTACAAATAATGTTTCTGGAATGTTAAAATAATTAGTACCATTATCAATTGATATTTTAACATTTGTATTAGATGGTTGTGTTAGTTTGACTTTTTGATTTGTTTCAAGTCTATGATTCTCAAGATAAATTTGTTTTACTGGAATATTTCTTGTTACGTTATTACCAGCAAAATTAAATGTTTTACTTATTTCAGATCCATCAGCTGTTGATACTCCAATAGATTCTTCTGCATTAAAAAATATTTTTCTATTATTTACAGACTCAAATCGATCTATAGTTTTATTAATTGTAAATTTATTTGGCAGATAACTAACATTAGATCCTTTGGGATGAACTAAAGAATATGATGAACCAAAATCTCTTTGAACTGTTAAAATATTATTGCTATAAATGTTTAGAATTTTCAAAGTTTCACTTTGAGTTCCATCACTAATAGTAATACTACTACCTACGGAAACTGATGTTGGAATTTCAGCAACATAAATGTCTGTTGTCACACCAGCGTTTGATGATGCTGTAACTGTTGATATAGTAGTTGTTTCAAACTTATCTACATTGATCTTAAATGTATCATTTAGTTGTGATATATCCGTAGATAAACCAGATATCACAACTAAATCATTATTATTATAATTATGATTATCCTCAGTAAAGAAATTTAATTTGCTATCTCCCCAAGTAATCACTGTATTTTCTTTTCTCTCTAATGTAGTTTCTATTTTGCTAATTAACTTTCCATCTATTTTTGATATGACAGATATTAAACCACTTCCTGATGTTCCTTCCTCATCAAAGTCTAGTGTTTCATCAACCTTATAATTAACACCACCATTAACAATATCAAATCCTGTAACTGAGGATGATATTATAGACTCAATTTGTAATTTTTGATTTTCAATTTCATTTGTTTCAACAATAAAATCATTATCAGCAGATTTTTCACCTATTTTGTAAGGGAAAGTATTTCTAAGAACTCCACTATTGTTAAAATCAAAATTGTTTTGATTTACACTGCTAATATTATTTTCTATTACTTTAGATCTATATGAATTTCCAATAAAATATGGAAATTTTGGTATATTGTTATCTCCAAGAGTAGCATGATAGGCATATACACCATTTGGAAAATCCGATGTGACTTCATATCTACCGTTGTGTTTGTCTAAATCACCTGAATTATCAAATACATAATCTTCTATAAATTCAATATTACTATCTACAGGTGGTCGATCTACTATGTCAGATGTTTTTTTATAACCAGACTGTAATTTTTTAGTTAAATCATTTCTCTCTGTAGGATCATCACTTCCAAAAGGTCCGTATATTGGATTTCCATCATACGCCCAACCTATTAAATTAGACGATCCTAAGAGTGAGGTATCATAACCAGTAACTGAATATTTTAGTTTATTTTCAGAATCTTCTAATAATTGATAATCATCATTAACATTATGTTTATTGATTGTTAAAGATCTCACATTCGCATCAAAAAATGCATTTCTACCTGCAGATTTGACACTTACTGTAGTATCGGTAGAATATCCAATTCCAGAATTTATAATAATAACATCAGAAATTTGAGGTTCCGAAGATATTGGATTTACACCTAAAACAGCCCTTAACTCAGCACCTACACCCAATCCCGTAGGATCCGTAACAACAAGGTCAGGAACTGAGTAGTATTGCTTTCCACCAACAACTCTAACACTATCAATTTTACCATCTATAATATTAGGTATTACTGAAGCATTAACACCATTTTCTAAGGTTATAATTGGTTTTTTATGATTGTTGAGAATAGTAGATCCATAACCAGTTCCAGATTCATACAGATATAGTTGATCAATTGATCCTCTAACAGTTGGAACTACAGTAAAGGATGGAGGATTAGGAGTGGTACCTGTAAAATCTACAAAAACTTCTATATCTGGATATTTGAAAGTTTGAATTCCTACACCATTAGAAGTTAGATTTACTTGTTTACGTCTAATATAATTTGATGAAATAGTAGCACCTATTCCAGCATCACTTAAATTAAATGAATTATCATCAATTTTTAATATATAATAACTATTGCCTTGTGTTAATCCAGAAATATTACCAAAATATTCAATGACTTCACCATCTTGGAATCCATGATTTACAAAATTAACACTGTCATTTTGTGTGGAAATTCCTGTGGGATTAATCTTTAAATTTCTATTTGTATATCCATCACCTTCGTTAATAACTTTAACATCTAATAAAGTTTTTCTTAAACCAACTTTAAATGCATGATTACCAGAAACATTATTACCATTAAAGTTAATTTTATTAATTCCTCCTCCTGTGAGTGCATCTTTTGCTGTTTTATGAAGGGTAATTGTTTTAGAGTTTTCTACATATGGATAGTAAATAGAGTCGGGTACAAGTGAACCTGCTACCCCTGTTCCCACTCCTAAATTATTAAATGAATCATATATTATTGGATCTCCTGTTTGAAAATTATGATCGTTATAAAATACTATCCTTTCATCTGAGGTGTTTATACCACTTCTAGACTCACTTGATGTTTTGGTATTAGTATTAAATAGTTCGATTCTAAATCTCTCTCCAACCACAGGTTCTAAAACACATCCAGAACCATTTCCACCAGTAACACCAATAGAAATAACTTCCGTTACATCAAAATTTTGAGGATCAACAGAAACGTTTTTTACTTTTCCACTAATGACGGGTTGTGCTAAAGCTGTGGTACCTATACCAGTTGATATTACAATATTCGGTAAATTAATGACATCATAATCTTCTCCATTGTTTAAAACTTGAAGATTTTCTAAAGGACCATAATAAATTTTATCAGATGATTTGTAATTTGAAATCTCAACACCATTAATGAGTATTCCAGTTTGTCCAACATCTGTTAACTCGTCTTTACCATTAGATATATTTTGATTTAATGGAAATTCTTTAAGTAGTTTTTGAGCACCTATAATTGATGATTTTTGAGAAAATAATACAAAACTTACAATACCATTAGTTGAATTTTTAGTGAATGTTAGATTTCTACCACCATCTATATTTGAGGGTGATGTAAATAATCTTATACTTTTAGGTCCTACTTTTTTTATGAAGTAAGAACCAGTTTCAATACCAATGAGTCCGTCACCATCTGAATGTGAATAAAAGATTTTATCACCAGTATCAAAAGGAACAGCAGACCCAAAATTAATAGTTGAATAATTTATTCCCTGACCAGAGTCACCACTAATACTACCTCCTTGAGATAAATCTACAGAAATATTTTTTGTGTTTATATTGATTTTCTTCGATATATCTGCATTTTCATTATCTATGAATGATGGAAGTGAATTTGATGTAATATATGCAGTTTCCGAGTTTTTATCAGTATAAACATTCAATATATCTGATATGATAGCATCGTTACCGTATTCTATGGGTGCCCCATCACTATGAGCTTTATTAAGAACTTTTCTTATCTTAAAATTAACAATCTCACTAGCATTACTAATAATTCCTTTTTCAATTAGTTTACTTAATGTAGATTCAGTGCTAGAGAGTGTTACTGTGCTTTGTCCAACTCCAACTGTTCCAAAATCTTCCACATGTGGTGGTATATTATTATCAAAAGGAACAACTATTTCGTTATTTCTTTTATCTACTATTTCTACCAAATCACCTTTTTTTAAAGATGATTTATCAATATCAGTTAAAAGTGTATACGTTGATCCAGATATACTATCAATGAAAAATGAAGACCTAGTATTATATACCCAAGAATTACAAAATGTTTCTTTATATGTTTCATTATTATTTTCTACTCTATCACCTAAACCACGTATAGAAATTAACTCTCCTTCATTTACATCAATTTTTCCTTCTTGTTCAAAATCTGATATGACACCTGTTAATCTTAAAGTTACTTTTTTATCTAGATCACCATTCTCAAATCCAAAATAAGTAATATTTGATCTAATATTTTGTATGGGAAATATTGTATCACCAATTCCTGTGCAGTTTAAAAATTGATTAACTGTTTTACCATTATACGTGATTGTATTTAATCCTGATATGATGGTTCCTGTTGTACCGAATCCTATGGTAGAATCAACATTGATTATACTTGAACCTATAGATACTTTTTCCAATGATTTTGTATTAGGAACAATTACAAAATCATTTTCTACATCTGCAGACTCATCATACCCAACAAATAAACCTATCTTATAATATGTTGTAATTCCAGTTATACCTGAATTTTTTCTTTCAAATGGTTCTATTTCTGAAATTGACGCATTTTTATCACTATCAAGATCACTTCTAAATAAAGTCTGTCCTGTCAACCCTTTCAGAAGAGACTGTCCTTGCAATTGTATAGGATTTCCTGATAATAATTCTGCTACACAAACTCTTCTTCTAACATAATTTGCTGATGATGGTTTTACTAATCTTTCCTCTAAATTTAAAACTTTAGGGGTTAAACCATACAGAATATTAAAAAGTATTCTAAAAGATTCATCTGTACCTTTAGTTTGGTACAAGGATCTTGAGTTTCCTATAAATGTGCCTACATCTAACTTTGATTGAAAATCTGTACTCTCCAATCCTGGTAAAAAAGTTTTCTTAAATTTTTTATAAAATTCTTTTAGAAATAAAGAACTTAAATTTTGTATTGTAGACCCACTATCATGATTATCAGAAACTGAAGAGGAAAACACTAAATCTTCTTGATTTAAATCTGAATGATAACTAGTGATACCACTAAATCCACGTTCACAACCAGTGAAAGAATTTGTGGTAATTCCAGTATAGGTAATTATCTCATTATTAATTTTTAATAAACCGTATTGATTTGGAAATCCTTTTGTACTAGAAACTTTGATTGTTTCATCACCAGTAGTAGTAAGACCTACTGTAGTAGAAGTATCGACTATGACTTCTGGTAATAAATTGTTAATATTTAAATATTGATCTAAATTACCTGCAAGATCAATAGGTGCACCTTGATATTCCTGTGAAATATAATATTGTTTTAAAAATTCATCAGTAAGAGGACTCTCATCCCTGATAAATTCGGGAAGTTGATTACTTATTACATCTTGTACTTTTACTTTACTTACAATTCCAGTTTCTATCATTTTCTAATTATTTCTCCATTTGGATAACTCGATGAATAAAAATCTCTAACAAATTCTACACCAGAAACCTCATCACCAGAGGAGATAACATCTCTAACCATATTTATGGTGCTATTTGAGATGTCCAAAGATACAAATAAATCCTTTAATCCAACAACATCATTAGATCTTGGAAATGCTTGTATTTCCACAACATTATTCGGTGCAGTTGATGATAAGAAATTGATTGTTGATATATTTATTTCACCTTTTTCATAATCAATAGATCCAGCTGAAGAAACAATATTTTTGATAGTTCCGTCCTCCAAAATTTCAATTATTCGAATTATTCCTGTTTTTAAATCTGAATTTGGAACATCAGAGAAATATAATATTCCAGATTGCCCAAAAATAGTAAATCCTGTTGATTTTATATTAAATCCGTTTGGATTTACGAAAAATTTATTACCGTAACACAATTCATATTGTGCAAATTGATTTATTGACAGTTGCAAGTCTCTTCGCATTACAATTTGAGTAATATTTGATGTAATTGACTGATCTGTGTCATCTATAACTTTGAGTAACTTACTATACTTTAATCTTCCTCCAAATTTATTTAAATTTATTGATTTTGCATATTCATTTAACGAATCTAATACATTTGACTTTAAAGTATTCACATTTGACATAATAGAACTGTTATAATACACATTTGATCTAATTTCAATGTGTAATAATTTTAAATCTACAAGTTTTTGATTTATTCCTGATATGGTATACTGTTTTAAACTAGATAAAATCTGTTGTTTAGAAAAATCAGACACTATATTACCATTTTTAGGTTTTATACTGATTACAACAGTTCCAAACTCTGGAGGATCTAATTCTTCACCTCCAATGACTGATACTGATTCCGTATTTGGATAAATTTTCTTGATTATAGCTTCGTAGTCTCTTGAAGTAACAGCTCTATTTTGAGATGAATAAGTTATGGGTGAATAATACTTAATAGAATCAATTTCTTCAATATTTCCACCATTTTGGGATGGTACTGTAGTTTTGATTGCAGGATTATCAAAACTAACTGCTACGCCCCCTGATGTTAATTTTCCAGAGAACACAAAATTTTGTGCACCATTACCATCTTCTCCATCAGTTACAATATATCTAACTAATATCTCATTACCATCATCAAGTGGATTATTTCCTAATTTTTTTCCAAAAAAACCATCACCAAACTTTAATTCATATTTTTCATCTTGGATTTCGTTAATTAAATATATTTTTGACTCAGAATTTACGTTTATTATATCATTTACTAAGTTATACTGAACTCCTGTCTTTATTCCTTGACCAGATGGACGTATAAAAACAACAATTTTTGATGTATCTATAAAAGAATTGTCTAAAATAAATCTTTGATCAAGAGAACCATCATAGTTAAAGGTTTTTTCTAGATAAGTTCCTTGAAAAACACTGATATTCTCAAATTTCGCAACACCATTAACAACATTTGTGCTTATTGCCTCTGTTATTGTAAACGTATAAGTCTCATTATCTATGTCCCCAGTGCACACTATACCTGGTTCTAGGGTAACGGAACCCACATCACTTCCGATTGTAACATCAAAGGATATTTGTGCCTCTGCTGCTGTCCTAGACCTCGGTGTGTAACCTATATTACCCGATAAGGACACAACATTTTGTCTCAAAGTGGCAGAATCTAAAAAAGATTCATTCACAATCATGTTTGAGTTAAATGCCGTAATATATGTGTTATATGCAAGCGTGTCAATTAATACTGAAAAGTTGGAACCATCAAAATCAAAGTCCGTAAAATTGGAATTTGCTCGGAGATAATCTTTAATTGACGTTTTTATCTGATCGAAATCAAGATTTGTAAAATTTGAATAAGGCATATTACCTTGTTGATTCTAATATGAATGTAAATTCTTGAGTTGGGAACTCTTGACCGACAATATCATATATGACAGTGACCTCAAACTCATTTTCATCTGGTCTTGGGTCAACCTCAACCCTTACATTATCAACTCTTGGTTCAAAATTATTAATCGAAGTCTCAATTTGATCTTGAATAATGGTTGCAGTACCAAAATCAACAAAATCAAAGAGACTTCTATACACATCTGACCCAAAATCTGGATTAAAAAATTTTTCAGTTGGTATTGTCTCAACAACATTACGTACTGACCTCTTAATCGCATCCTCATTTTTGAGAATTGGAAGATCTTTAGTGACTGGGTGGGGTGAAAATGATAAACTTATGTCTTTAAACCCTCTAGACACCCTTTTATATGCCATGAACCAAGTTTTATATTTATTTATACCCTTTTTTTAACA
>TARA_R100000278_G_scaffold76851_1_pt1 | contig 15548 bp, 37 predicted proteins | sample TARA_R100000278 | Tara Oceans TARA_R100000278 (sample SAMEA2620755) | marine metagenome | biome: marine biome (ENVO:00000447); feature: deep chlorophyll maximum layer (ENVO:xxxxxxxx); material: "saline water (ENVO:00002010), including plankton (ENVO:xxxxxxxx)" | depth 66 m | reverse complement strand
TTAGTTTTAGCATGTATTCTTTTACGCTTTCTACTTTTGGTCTTGTAAACATTGATATTTATTTTTCTAGCCATTCTTGTCTAAGCTTCTGGCCATGGTTACTATTGCATTTGTAGATAATATTGTTGTAGCAACTGATACTGCATTCTTCAAAGCATGCTTTGTAACTTTGAGTGGATCAATAATTCCTAGTTCATACATATCTCCATGCTTGTTATTCTTAACATCGTACCCATAGTTGTCCCAACTAAATTGTGGAGCACCTACAATAGGGCCTGCTTCAATTCCTGCATTGTCCAGGATTTGATATAAAGGGGCTTTCAATGCATTGATCATAATAGATAATGCTAACCATGATTCATCTTTCTTGTCTGTTAGTGCGTGCTCAAAAGTATATTCATCATTTACTTGCCATAACGCAATCCCTCCTCCTGGCAATATTCCTTCTTCTAGTGCAGATCTAACAGCACACACCGAGTCATCGACTCGGTCGAATTTTTCTTTTTGCTCTATGTCTGAATCACCACCAACATAAATAACACCTACAGCTCCACTAAGTCCTGCGATTCTTTCTAAAATGAAATCTTTGTCAGACTTTTTATTTGTATTGTCTGCAGCTTCTTGTAGTTCTTTTATTCTTTCTTGAATCAGATCTTCATTAGTGTGTTGAGGATTCTTAATTATAACAGTTTGTTCACGACCAACCACAATCTTTTCTGCATGTCCAAGATCTGCCATATTAATTAGTTCAAGATTATCACCTGTCTTTTCGGAAAAGTATTTAGCACCAACAGACAAAGCAATATCCTGCATCAATTCGTTTTGTCTATACCCGAAGCTCGGTGGAGGTATATTACAAAGCTTAAGATTATTCTTCACCACATTTGCAGCAAGAGTATTTATCACATTGGCTGTACATGAACCAATGATCAGTAATTTTTTATTAGCCTGGATGATCGGTTTAAGAATATTTTCAATGGCAAGTATGCTTCCAATCTCTTGATCAGTAACCAAGATCAAAACATCTTCAAGGATACATTCGTCTTTCTTTTGATTATTCACAAATAAGTTAGAAGCATACCCACGATTGATTTTTATACCCTGTGTGATTTCGGAATATGTAGCAGTAGTTTGAGATTTCTCAACTGCCACCATTCCACCCTTACCAACCCTGTGATAAGCGTCTGCTATGATCTTTCCAAGTTCCTTATCATTATTGGCTGATATTGTAGCAACATCCACTAATGTCTTTTTAGTAAGTTTCTTGGCAGAATTTTTTAATCTTTCTACTATCTCATTGGTTATTCTTTGTATATGTCTTAGAACTTCTGTTTTGTTGTAAGATGGATCAATATGTTCCATGCCTGACCTCACGATTGACTCAGCCAATACGATTGCAGTTGTAGTGCCATCACCTGCCTGTGTCGCAGTCTTGATTGCAGCCTCTTTCATCATCTTAACTGCTAGATTTTCCACAGGATCTACTAAATCTATGCTTTTAGCTACTGTAACTCCATCCTTAGTGACTGTAATAGAGGAAGTTAGGTGTGGAGATTCGATTAAAACTGTGTTTCCTAGAGGCCCAAGCGTACTTTTTACAGCTCTTGAGATAGTTTCTATGCCTTTTTGCAATTTTTCACGACCAGAATGGTCGAAATATATTTCTTTTGGTAGGTATCCTTGATTATTCATATTAAATTAAATTATAGTCAAATATATAAAAAAAATGTTACAATATCTAGTGACGATATGTCGGAATTTGCAGGCAATAATACAATATATGTATAATTCTATCTATATATAAAAATATTTCTCTAGAATGGGGGAACATTTCGACATTTCGACATAGAAAAAACTAAAAAAGTAGTAAAATACTGTAAAATAAGCAGTTACAAAGCAGATTTAAAGTGTCACTTTAGGTTTTTTTTCGACATTGAGTCGACATTTTCTAAAAAATTCGACACAAAAAAGGGGAAAACTCGAAGCCTTCCCCTTACAACAGAAGAGAGAAATAGTTGTCTATGAAGACAAATATGCTTTTATTTTTTAAATAGGTTTATATTAGCGTTTGCTAATTCATTAGCCTCTGCAATCACCTGAACTTTGTCAAATCTTTTGATTGACTTCTTCATCATGCAGAGTTTTGTAATGCCCATTACTGGATCTGGTCTATTATTGATCAGTCTTCCATTTTTAATTTCTAATCCATCCATGATCTTAGTTTTAATCCTACAAAGATACAAAATAATCAGTTACCTATATTGTTTAGGTTATATATATACACACGCACGCATGGCTCTGTTGGAAATCGATTTTTTTTTCTGTGGGGGGGTTGTTTTTTTCGCTGATTTTTTGCAAAATTTTGGCGATTTTTCGCACCCCTCGGACACAGGACGAAGTCCTGTGATCCGAGAACTTCGATTTACCTCTGTTGGCGATTTTGAAAGTCCTTCCCTCGTTCCCTTCGGTACACCTCAAGAGCATTTACATAACACCCCCAAACTTGAAAATTTGACTAAACAAAACGAGGGGATAAAATAAATTTTTTTTGAATTTTTTTTTGTGTGATTTTCTTGAGTAAAAATTAAGAGCTCTGCAAGTTTTTTTTAATGCACTTTAAAAATTTTTTTGCAAAGTTTGTTTTTTTTTGTACCTTGTGAAAAATTTTCAGGGTTGTTCCCTGTTAATTATGCTCATTTACATATGAAGTCAATAACACACACTTCGAACAAGTCCAGTGCTAAACCTGTGAATAATAGTAACAGAGTTGGCAAAGGCATAACCAAGTTATTAAACAGAAAAAAGTTATTAACTAAGAAAAAAGATAGAACACAAATGGATTCTATTTATCTGTTTAATGTTGCTTTTAAACTTGAAAATAAATCTCTTTCAAAAGTTTACAAAGATTTGAAAAATGCAACAGGCGAATTTTTGAAATATAGAGATGAAATACTTGGAAAATCAAAGTTCCCAAGTTTCAATGATTTTAAAGCAAAAGCGAGTAAAAAAAGAGGTCAATATCAACACTCAATTTATTCGGGGTTAATGATGCTAAAGCAATTCAATAAAATTGAAAAAACTTTGGCAAGAGTAAAGAGGCAAAATGCCAACGCAAAAAGAGTTAAATCGGTTGCGTAATTACTCAAATGAATGTTTGGAATTTAGGGGGGTTCGAGTCCCCCCCATTCATCTAACTTCTGCAAATTTCAGGGAATGCAGTTTGAATATGATTTGAAACCTGATAAGCAGTACTGACAGATGCGAAATGCACACAGGCGAAATGCCTATATCTGTACAGGAAGCCAAACAGAAGGGATTTTTAGGATTTTCGGGGCACGAGCCCTTGAGGATACAGAGAGCAATCTGTATAAGTCGGTAGTGATGTACGAAGATACATTAGTAAAACAACGCATCAGATAACCCAAAGTATGTCTATCCTATGTCTGAACAAGACCGACAGCCGAGTGCTGAACAGGTAAGGTCTGCCCCTTCTCTATCGGGGGTAATAGGTAGAGGAACTATCGAGCCAAAAGCGAGATAAGACAGGTAGCGAACTTATGTAAAATCTTGACGCACTTTGTAAAGTTGAATCATCAAACATACATATCGGTATGTACAAAGGGTAAACAGAGTACGGGCGACTTGTTCCCCTTTGTGTTTAAAAACTTGTGACATCAGGCAACCAACCTGATGAATATTGAGATTTCCCATCACCATGATGGGTTGTAAGGATAAGAAACTCGGTGGATTAGAGATTTGTTTAGTTAGAGGTAAACTCGTAGACAATCGATCGAAACAGGTCGAGGCAAAACCAATTCACAAAATCAGTAATAATGTCGGGTTTGAAGTACACCTTAAGTGAGAGTCATGTGATACAGATGATGTAGCGATTTCGGAATGAAATGAGACTCAAAGGCATTACGGAAAAAACTTCAACACTACAGGTGGTGAGAGGGTTCGATTCCCTCCTCCACCCCTAACTATAAATTAGTTAAATATGCGAAAGCGAATACTTAAAAAAGTCAATCTAACAAGGGAGGTTGAGAAAATTGACAACAACCACACACGAAAAAGAGTAGTGTATGGAAAACTTGTTCATCACATGATGAAGGAGTATGGACTTGATTGGGAGTCAGCAAAGAAAAAGTTGAAAGCCCAACAAGTAGAAACATCAATCAAAAGAGAGTTTAATTTAATAAATCAATAAAAATGGAAAAAGTTATTATCGCTGAATGGTGCGAAATCAAACAAGACTTCGTACACCCAATAACAAGAGAAATAATAGAATAGTTATGAGAAAAATAGTTACTGAAATTACAGAACTTGAAAACGCACATCAATGGATCAGGCAATATAGCCCAGACCATCACCTTTTCAAGTCAGCAAACAAGATACTGAACAAGACTTTTAGAAAGTATAAGACAGTAGATGTAAGTTTAATTAGAGAATTGATAAGATGACTAGATACGAAAGTAATCAAATCAAACAAATGCTAAGAAGCCATGACAAAATGGTTGCTTGGCAATGCAATTTCAATGCTTGTATTCACTTACTTGAACGCAAGATTGATGACTTAGAGTTCAAGCCAGATGGAAAAATTTATGGGTTGAAGGATATCTATAAGTATGTTGATAAATTACGAGAATGGAATGAGAAGTTGAACAATGAAAGAAATCACATTTGGGAGAAAATAGCATTATTAGATAATCCTGATGCAACATTTTTGTTTGAACCAACAACCTCCACTTTTGAATGGAGTGATATGCCTTATAAGAATTGGCACAAACATAAAAAACCTAAGGTATGAATGAATTAGAGAAAGAAAACCTCGCACTCAAAGGCGAGTTAGATAAACTCAAAACCTTCCAATACTACTTTGAATACATGAAAAAGGAAAACTCAAAGCATAAGAATTGGGTAGCAGAGAAAGAGTTGGAGTTTATTAGTATGTCAATACAACGAAAGAAGGCAGAGATACGAGCCTTAGAGAGAGTTAAAGAATTAATATTAAATAATTAGATATGGGATTTTTTAGTTTTAAAACCACAGACACAGGTGAAAGTATACCGAACAAATATTCAGAGGAACTACCAATCCGAGTTGTCATGATAGATAACAAAGGAAACCATTGGGTTAGTGATGAAGACTATGAGGGATATGGGATATTCGGAGGTAAGGATATCTTTGAACTTATAGCCGAGATGAATGGAAAGACAACAAGAGACGAGGGAATAGATTTGTTCTATTCAAAAGAAAAGATACTCACACCCAACTTGTTGAGATATCCTCAATGGCACACCACCAAACGAAAATTTAAAAGTTGGAAAGATACAGAATGGGTAGATATAAGTTTAGTGGAATGTGAGTATCAAGGATATTTTTATGATGAAAGGCCTTATCGAGATGAGTATTATAATCAAGATTAATATATAAATTATGAGTAGAAGTTATCCAATTTGGAACACGATAAACAGTTGTGCTTATCGTAATTCCAACAAATCGTATGGTGTGAAAGAACACAGCGAGATCACCATGCATGTTGGTTCAAGTAGCACCAACAGTAAGATTATGGCAACCATCAAACAAACAAAAAGAGACTTCGGCATTTGGAGAAGTTTCCGATTGTCTGTGAATGGTAAAGTCATAGAACAACTCTGGTACAATACCAGAAGTAAGAAGTATCAAAAACAAACCCCTAAAACTTTAGTTATATGAAACAAAACAAAAAATACATAGTATGGGTTGGTGGAACTCCAAATTATTTTGACACTTTAGATGATGCAGAATTTGAAAAATTCCTGTGGATTCGCAAAGGTTATGATGATATATCCATTGAAATAATAAATAAATAATATGAAACAACAAATTAAATGGTGCGTCTATGATGATGACATGAATAGGGATAATTACATTAAAATAAAAATCTATTATACAACCTGTGAAGAGACAGGGGATATAATAATAGACACCGATATGATGATAGATGAGTGGAATGAGGAAATGAATAATCTAATAAATTCAAATTATGGATCTAAGTAATCAATTAATTAAAAACATGACATGTTCATTGTATCAAGAGAGAGATGACCATGAGGAAGCATTAGTAAAAATAGAGAAGTTCAGAATTCAAATGGTTTCTGTTCTGGACTTTTTAGATAAACAAGAAACCTTTTATTTAAACAGAAGAGATGAATAAATTCAAATCAATTATTAGTAAAGTGATAACACTATATGTGCTATCGCTTGGAGTTTTAGTATTAGTATGCGTATGTGCTATCATATTTAAATACCTAATCATGTCATGAGAGGGTGTGATGTATGGACAAAAATACAATTAGTCGAGAAACCTTTTTTGGGTAGTTGGTATGTCGGCTATGTCTATGTTCCACAGAGACACCCAATGTATGATGAAGCAGATGGAAATGTAAGTAATGATAGTCGCTTTATAGGTTTTGGAGAGTACGAACTTAGTTGGAGTGAAAAGATGGTTGATGATAGTGGCAAAAAATGGTTGAAACTAGGATTTAGTTTAATGGACGAATCAAAAGATGCACTAAAAACTTCATATGAATTTGCCGAAATGATTGCAGAGTATGGCAAAGCACAAGTTGAACTGTATGAAGCAGAGTTCTTGCTTCAAGAAAGCACAGTCAGATTGTTGGCAATGGAAGAGGATTTCAAGCAATCCACAGAGTCAGACAAAAGATTAGAAATAATCTGGAACGAATGGCTTAGTGATGAGGACAGAGAGAAACTTAGAAAACAATTTAAAGATGAATAAAAATGTATTAACAGCTATGTGTTGTGGGCACTCCATTCACCCACCCATAGTATTTGAGAGAATGGAAGAGGAGGGCTTTGATTGGTCAACAAAGACTCCTTCAGAATGTAATGACTATATAATAAATAATTTTTAACATGAGTAAACACAATTTCAACGACTTCGATTTGGAGTCAACAATTCACATTTTAGAGGAACTCACATATTATCTTTCGGAAGAGGAAGATGATGCGTGGGCTTGTTTCTGGACAGATTATGAGATGACTGCATCAGGAATGGTAGACAAAAACTCAGACTACCAAGAGGACTTCGACAACTGGCTCGAACAATCCAGTCACATATACAAATATGTTGCGGCGTCTTTTAGATTAATAACTAAATACAGAGAAGGCAATGGGAAAACCAAGTAAATTAACAAGGGAGTTGTATGAACTAGCAAAGTTACCTCCTCCTATACCACGAGAAGTGATAAATAAAAAATGGACATTAGATGTCCTGAACCATGCTTTTAATTGGATAGCAGAACAAGAGCAAAGCGATCTGGAGGGATTCAGACAGTCATGCAGTTTGCTAGATGATTTAGAGTATATAATAGAAACCTTAGAAAATAATAACAATAAAATTTTATAATTATGGGAAAACATGCACCTGAATACCTTGAAGACAAGGTACTCACACTAATTAAACTAATGGAAGCAAATGTTTCAAACAGCTGGACATTTGATTTAGAAATGACTCATGAATGTATCATTGTAGAGGATGGAGTAAACAGACATGAGGATGATCAGTATACAGAAGTCTATACAGGGGCTAGGATTTGGGAGTTAGTTGAAGAGATTAAAAAAGAAATATATGGAAAATGATTATTCAAAATACATAGGCATGTATATGTCTACCTATAGTTTTGTAGGGCAGAACAAACTAGAGGATGTCGCAAACGAAGTCTTGGGATTAGGATGGGAGGCAGAGGATGATGTAGTACAGATAGAGGCTATACTAGAGGCTCTATGTCCTAACATGTTTGTGGTAGAATTCATTGCTAACAGCAAGTTTGAGGATGATATTCGTGTTAGGATAAGGGATGAATATCAAGTCAGACATGAATTGAAAGAATTGGTAGACTTATTTAATTGGAGAAAGACTTCTACCAATGACAGTATACTGATGGCAGGAGATTTAAAAAAGTTGACTGAATTAGTAGATAAATTATAAGGGGTAGCCGAAAACCTTACAGAGTAGGCAAAATTTAATTTAATATTTTAATTATGGGACAATACTATATTGTTGTAAACAAAACCAAGAAGCAATTCTTGAACCCCCATACATTTGGGGAAGGTGCAAAGTTGTGCGAGTTTTCATTTGGAAGTGGCACAATACTCACAGGACTATCATTTCTACTTGCCAATGGCAATGGTCGAGGTGGTGGAGATCTACACTCTAACAATGATCTGATTGGTAGTTGGAGTGGAGATAAAATATCGGTCGAGGGGGACTATGCTGATGAGGACTATGAGCATGAGGGTAAGCCATGTAACCTATACATGTTAGCCTATGAGACATATGAGGACATCAGCAAAGCAACCTACAGGGTTCTCTTTGAAGATGAGTGGTACAGGCAGAGAAGGAGAGAGGAAATCTTAAAAATCAATAGAGATATGTGGTTGCCAGGTGAACATGAAGTTCTGCATGATGAGTTTCCTGATCTTGTGTCTAAACCGATCAAGTTGGATTCTAAAGGCCATGTAACAGATGCCTAATTGGGTATACAATACTTTGTCGGTTGAAAAAGAGTATGCCGACAAACTAAAAGAGATAGCCAAGAAGGGTGTATGTAGATACTACAAACCTATGCCTGAAGAGTATGAGGATAAAGATGCTGATAAAGATTATCTAACCAAAAAGTATGGGTTTGATGATTGGTATGGGTGGTGCAATTATAATTGGGGCACTAAGTGGGGGTGTTGTGTTGATGATGAACATAATGCAGTCATTCATGGTCAGAGTCAATCAATATACTACTTTGAAACTGCATGGAGTCCATTCAATCAAGACATCATTGACATGTTTGCTAAAGACATTCCTGATTTTGTTTGGAAGTATGTAGAGGAGCAAGGTTGGGGTGCTGAATTGACATTTGTCAATGGAGAGTGTGTGCATTATAGAGATTGGGATATTCCTACTTGTGATACTGATGAGTTCAATGAGGTCTGGCAGAAAGGTAAGTATGCCGACAGACATTGGTGGACTATTGTAAGAGTACCTTTCAATCAGCACTATGAAAATGGAGTTCTAGAAAAGGGTTACTATGCAGACTATGATTGGGAGCACCCAATGAAACATAATGATGGATCACCCATTACAAACTTCAAAGATGCATGTAAATACATGGAAAATTGGTTTAATAAAAATAAATAACTTAAAATTAAAATTATGAAAACAATGGAAATTTTTGTATTAAAATTCACAGAAAATGGTGGTAGAACTTACATTGAAGCAATCACAAATGATGTTGACAAATGGTTAGTTGACCACAATTCCGATAGGGAAGAGGAAGACCACGAAACTAGGTTAACCTTTAACATAGAAACACACACTTTAAAATTATATTAAATGGATAATCAAGAACTAAAACATGCCGTAAGCGTTCTAGATCAAGCTTATGCTAGCGTGTTATCAATCGTCAGAAGTGATGATGATTGGGAAACTATAAACTTAATTCAACCTATACTAGATAAGATTGATGAAATTCAAAATGAAATAGAATCGATATGAAAACAATCAAAGCATTCTCTGAAGCAGAGAAATTAAGTCTTGTCGTATTGGACAAGATGAAACTGACAGACATGAAAGAGTTCGTGTTTGCTCAGAAAGTTATCTTTCAAACAATCATGGAAATGGAAAACCAAAATATAGAATTTAAAAATTGGCAACCATGGGAGTGAGAAATAAATTTAATCAATTAATAAATAAACAATGGAAAAACAAATAGAAAATTACGCAGAGTATATACTCGAATCAACAATGGATGGAGGGTATGAAGAAATTAAATACCTCATCCGAAAACTGTTACAAACAGAATACAAACAAGAAATATTGTCTAACATTAAATACCTATGTGATGAATAAACAAAAGCAATTTCAAGAATTAAATCTACAAAAGACATATGTCTTTGATTACCTCGGAACTAGCGATGGTTACGAAGTGGGTTGGCTACATGAGGAAAGTCAACGAGAAATAGAAGATCCTGATAGTGAATTATTTTACGACAAGTATGGGATGATGAGTGTAGCAGAGGAGATAGTGAAAGAAGGATATCATAATTACATAAACTATTGGTTGGATGACGAGGATATCGAAGCCTGGGAAGAAGAAAGGGATAGCCGAAACCCTGAAGAGTAGGCACAATTTAAATTTAATATTATGAGTAAATCAATTAAAGAAGGGCCAAATACATTTTGGACAAACAATGCAATCAAGCATCTAAGAGGTGCAAGAATTATGAAGGTGGAATACATGTCACCTAAAGAAGTAGAGGATAATATGTGGTACAAATCACCCTTGTGTTTATTATTACAGAGACCAGATGGAACGCAGTTCTGGATGTGGAGTACAAGTGATGATGAAGGCAATGATGGTGGTGCATATCACACAACCTTGAAAGACTATCCTATAATACCTGTGCTATGAATCATTGGGAAATAGAAGAGATGAAAAAAGAGTTGGCTGATCTAAGAGATCTCGAAACATATATGATGAGAGAGCAACCTAGATCTTATGCTGCTTGGCATAGTAGTTACTATGAGGATGACGACATATATCAATGGGAGGAATTTAAAAAGTAATTATGGAAGCAAAGGAAGTAACACAATACATAACAGAAAATCATCCTATGCATGTGGATAGTCATGTGCATGAGGCAATGGCTTATGCAATTAGGATGGTTAAAGAGAAGTGTAGTCAAGGGTATTGCACAAGTGAGGTCAATGGCATAGATATATTAAAATTTATGATTGATGATCAACCAATACCTAATATGCACACACACTCCTACGGATTCCACACAAGAGTTGGTAGGGAAGTGTACGGAGAATTCAAATATCAATACAATAAATATATAGAAAAATGGATAGAGACAACTTAAGATTCTCAGTAGAACTGAGACGAAACATTGAGTGGGGAGAAGATTATACTGAAGACCACTATGAATTTGCAACCGAAGCCGAGGCAGTTGCCTTTGCTAAGGAGAATAGAAAACACCTGCACAGTATACTTGAGTATGCACCAGGCAAGAACTATGATCCTAAAGATATCACCTACAGGGCAGGTGGTAGTTTTGGTTACAATAATATACCCTGGCCAAGATTTTAATATGAAAAATCTACTAACTCAAAATGCAAAACTCAAACAAACAAGTGATGCATTGGGAGTAAGGGTATTCAATTTTGGAATACCTGCATACAAGTCAGTATCGGGCAAAGTAATTTGTCCGATGGCTGACGAGTGTGTCAAGTTTTGTTATGCAAGAAAAGGGGCATACCGATGGAGCAATGTAGCAAGTGTCTTTGAAGAAAGATATGAAGCAACCAAGCGAGATGATTTTGTAGAAGTGATGAGTGCTGAGATCAAAAAGAAAAGACCAGACTACATAAGGGTGCATGATAGTGGCGATTACTATTCACCTGGGTACATACACAAGTGGCTAGAGATTGCTCGACAGCATCCAGAAATTAGATTCTACAGCTACACAAACATGGTGCAGCTGTTCAATAATTTAGATCTACCCGAAAACTATGATATTATATTTAGTGATTCAGGAAAGCAGAAACATTTGATCGATAAAAAGAAAGATCGACATAGCAAAATATTTGCATCTGCGACTGAACTATATGCTAGTGGATATATCAATGCAAGCAAGGTAGATTTGATGGCAACGAAATGGTACAATCCATGGAACAAAAAAGTCGGACTCATTTTTCATTAGAAAAAATTTGCATAGAATATTTTAATTAATTATATTTAAAGACCATTTTAATTATGAATCAATTTAAACCAGGAGACATAGTAACATACAAAAATGAAGGCGAATGGTTAGTCATTGCCAGGCATTTAGTAAGGTATACTTTGTACTTCGTGATAGACATTGAACCATCCTATACTAATGTGCCTTATAAGGATGAGTATGGTAATTGGCACAATAATCTTAGACCTTGTGATGATGTGTTGCAAGACACAGAGCCTATGCTTGTTCATCGTAAGGAACTTAAATTAAAACAATATGAAACAGAAGAATAATCCATTGGAGGATATGTGGCATGAGCATGGCAGTATCATAATAGATCCTGGAATGCTACAACATGTATTCGACAATCCTCCATTCAAAAAAAGAGAACACAATGAGAAAGAGAAAAAATCTAACTGAATATATCTTTGAAAAAGCATGGAGATCTGTGTGCAAGGATTTGAAAATCAAAAAGTCAGATCTGTTCAGTCCAAATCGAGCATATGAAAGTGTGAACAATAGGTATCTATTATTCTATGTGTGTTCAAAAAACCTTCTAAAGTTAAGGCAGATAGAGGAGTTGAGCAACATGGAAGGTTTGGACATAGATCTGGCCACAATCTCAAGAGGGATTGCTAAAGTACAGGGATCCCCAGAGCTTCAGAAACAACTTAAAACAGAAATAGTTTTATGAGTTTAGGTTTAGAGGATGTATATTACCAAGCAAGTAATTCATACTACGCAGTCAATGTAAGTAATGCACAATACAATGCTTATGTTCTGAAAGGTATCTTGATCAAGAAGTATAAAGATACAGGAGACATTGAGATTTGTAACACAAAAAAAGGGGGTTACAAATATCCTGAAATATCTCCTGATGATTATCTTATATTTCGTGAGCATGGATTTGAACTAGGTTGTATAGAATTAAGTTTGAAAAATATAACTGAATCATTAGATATAGTAAAAGAAGTTATCCAATTAGAAATAACTAAAAGGAGAAACACAAAGGCATTGGCCTCTGCAAAGGGTAGGAGGGAAATGCTATTAAATAAGTATAACAAAACCCTTAAATTAAAATCAAAATTAAATCATGAGTAAATTGAAAACCATTAACATTAAAGGTAAAGAGTATGTCGAGGTTCATGAAAGACTTAGATACTTTCGTGCTAACTTTCCAGATCACTCTTTGATTTCAGAGGTCATTGAAAAGACAGAGAATTCTATCTTGATCATGGCTTATGTCATTGATGCTGATGACAACACTATTGCTACAGGTTTGGCAGAGGAGGAAAAAGGAAGTAGTTTTATAAACAAAACATCCTATGTTGAGAACTGTGAAACAAGTGCATGGGGTAGGGCATTAGCAAACTTCGGTATTGGATTAGAAACTTCAGTCGCTTCGGCTGATGAGGTTGCCAATGCTATTGAGAATCAAAAGAGCACTAAAACAAAACTTACAAAGTCAAGTAAGAATTGGGGTAAGGTTAGTGAGTATGTTCAGCAACACAAGAAGTGGAAAACTGATTTCGACAAGATGATTGCAAACATAAAAACTAAATACGATTTACCTGTTCCTACTGTGACAGCAATTAAAAAGATCTATGAAGAATCAAACAGCAATTAAAAAGTTAAAGGATGATAAGAATTATTATGGCGAATATGGTCGTCAGTTCTTATCCAACTCTGACATTGCTTCATTGCTTTGGAATCCACAAGAATTTAGAAAAAGTTCATTGGAAGGAAAGGCAATCGTAGAGGGCAGATATTTTCATACCCTTATGCTAGAGCCAGACAAACTAAAAGAGTTTCCTATATGCTCTGCAAACATGCGTAGAGGCAAGGTTTGGGATGAATGTATAGAGGAGTTTGGGACTACAGACATCATACTACAAAAAGAAGCTGATGATATACAGAAAGCTGCAGATAAAATGAGATCGAATTTATATTTCTTTGAACAAATTTATCAAGAGGAAAACATATTCGAACAACCTGGCATTCTTGAGTTGTATGGAGAGAAGTGGAAAGGCAAAGCCGATGTCTTAACAAAAGATTTTGTGATAGATCTTAAGACAACAAGTTCAATCAAAGATTTTAAAAAGAATTCTTATTGGTATTGTTACGATTCACAGTCGTATTTATACAGCCAAATCTTTGGAAAGCCTATGAAGTTTCTCGTTATAGATAAAAAAACTCATCAGCTTGGAGTCTTTGAACCTGGAGACCACATGTATGAAAGTGGTAAACAAAAAGTTATCAAAGCAGTTGAGGAGTATAGAAGGTTCTATGGATCTAATCCAACCGAGGATATAGAGAGTTACTTTATACATGAAATTATATAGAGTGGTTGAAAGTTCCACGACTACTCTATTTATAAAAGATGGAACATTAATTAATTTTTTTTATTATGGATAAAAACAATAAACAAGATGAGAAAATCTTTGCAGATGGCTTCTCATTCAAAAGGAGAGATGATGCACCTGACTTTGTTGTGGGAGAAATTAGTGTCAAGGTTGACAACGCAGTAAAATTTCTACAAAGCAACCAAAAGAATGGGTGGGTTAATCTCAAAGTAAACACAGCAAAGAGCACAGGCAAACCATACATCGAATTAGATACATGGGAGCCTACTAAAAAAGATAAAGTAGAACTAGACTTTTAGTCAGTGTGTGTTGACTTCCTGGGACTTTAGTTACCCTGCCATACGAGAGAATTCACAAGCTACTTGGGCAGGGGACTTGTCCCTTTAATATAATTTAATAAATGATAACAATATTTAAGAACATAAAAGAAACAGAAACCCCTTATCATAGAGAGATTAATTTTATATTGGATAGAATCAGAAATGGAAGTTCTAAAGAGAGAGTAAAGTTAATAAGACAAGAAAAAGATAAGACACTACGAAATAAAATCAAGCAAGATTTACCTGCTATATGTTTCTCTGGAAAGTTCAACAAAAGATCTGACACATCTTTGTTGGAGCATAGTGGTTTTATTTGTTTAGATTTTGATGGTTATAAAACCAAGAAGGATCTGATGAGTGCAAAGGAATCGTTGAGTAAAAATAAATATGTTTACTCTGTATTTGTTTCTCCTTCAGGAAATGGATTGAAAACTTTGGTTAAGATACCACAAGATTCTGACAATCATATCGGTTACTTTAGGGCTTTGGAAGAGTATTTCAAATCAGAATACTTTGATAAAGCATGTAAGAATATAAGCAGAGTCTGTTATGAATCCTATGATCCACTCATTTATGTGAATGAGAACAGTAGTTTGTGGGATAAAATAGAGGAGCATGAGTATAGGCCTATAGATAAATTTAAAGAGAGACCAACCATACCTATTACAGATGAGAATAAAGTAATCGAAAGATTGATGGCATGGTGGAAAAAGAAATATGGTTTTATAGAGGGAGAAAGAAACAACAATCTATATGTATTAGCAGCAGCTTTCAATGACTTCGGAATCAACAAGTCTCTTGCTGAGTACATCATGTCTGACTTTCAATCCAAGGATTTTAGTTTATCAGAAATTAAAACCACTATTGATTCAGCATATAGACATGCTCATAAGTTTGGCACAAAGTATTATGAGGATGAGGAAAAGGTTTTTCAGATCAGACAAAAAATAAAAAAGGGTGTGCCAAAAAAAGAAATTCGTTCTCAATTAATCGACTCCAATATTGAGGATGATGTAGCAACACTTGTTATAAACCAAATTGAAGAGGATGAATCAAGCAGAAGGTTTTGGACAAAGTCAGATAA
>TARA_R100000278_G_scaffold17602_3_pt1 | contig 15643 bp, 10 predicted proteins | sample TARA_R100000278 | Tara Oceans TARA_R100000278 (sample SAMEA2620755) | marine metagenome | biome: marine biome (ENVO:00000447); feature: deep chlorophyll maximum layer (ENVO:xxxxxxxx); material: "saline water (ENVO:00002010), including plankton (ENVO:xxxxxxxx)" | depth 66 m | reverse complement strand
TTCTCCCGTGAGCCTGACACTTATCGTGATACCAATATTACTATTGGTAACTTGAGTAAGAACGATGCTAATCCAATCACTGCCACTTATGATGCCTCAACAAAGGCAAATGGCATTGAGATTGTCGCTGGTAACACTGAAGGTTTCTCTATTGGTGCAAGCTACGACGAAACTCCAACTGGAAGCTCAACTGGTCTAGGTCTTACCCTTGAGAAGTTGAAAGCTGCTCGTCGCACAATGCTTCGCCTTGAAGCTATCAATCAGGATGACATTGTTAATTGTTTCCTTACTTCAACTCAGTTCAACGACCTCCTTGGTATTGAGCAGATCATCAACTCTGACTTCGCTGTTCGCAAGGCTCTTGCAGAAGGCTCAGTCACTACGTTCATGGGCTTCCGCTTTATCCAAACCGAGCGTCTTGGAATGACAACTGACAACAACGCCGATGAGCGTCGTGTAATTGTCTGCACTCCTCGTGCTCTTAAGCTATCCGTTGGTTCGGCTCTTAAGGGTGATATGTGGCGTGTTCCCGCTAAGAAGAACATCCCTTACATTTACTTCAAGCTTGCTGCTGAAGCATCTCGTATGTGGGGTGAGGTCACTGGCGAAATCCGCTGCGTAGAGGCTTAATCTACTCTGTAGCCTCCTCTGCCAATTCAGGGGAGGCTACTTTTTCTTATGGCTACTGAAGCAACTAAGCTTGAGATACTCAACTCTGCCCTTCGCATGGTGGGCAGCTTTCATATTGATGCTGACGATGAAACAAGCAGCACTTACGAGATAACTACTCGTGCCTTTTCTCAGGCTGTCACCGAAGTGTTTGGTGACAACATATTCAACTACAATACGAAGTGCACTACACTAACAGGATCGGTTTCTACGGAGCTTCCAAACTACGATTACGAGTTTACCTTTCCTTCTGATTTTAATATTTTCTTATTTGCCGAAAACGATGACGGATACATAGCGTCAAATTATCGTTTTGCTAACGGCAAGTTATACTGCTCTGAGGAATCCCTGAAGCTAACATATACCTACATACCTGATCTCGAAACATCAGCTTCGGGGCTTCCTGCTTTTCTTACTCGGTTGCTAACACTACACATGGCACAGAATATGGCTATTGAGTTATCTGGTTCTGAAAATAGACACGAGATACTGTTTAAGCAGTATACCTTAGCTCTGCGTAGAGCAAGAACTCTTGAAGGTCGTCAAGGACCAGCCCAACAGTATATAAACGACGGGAACTCGCAGTTCATTAGTGCTCACCAGACTTATGGCAAGGTATAGTAATGTTCAAACAGACTTCTCTGGCGGTTTAATAAGCGACTATGTTTTAGGTCGCACTGACATTAAACGAGTAGCCAACTCAGGTAGAGTCTTTAAAAACTTTTTTCCTACTCTACAGGGACCTGCAGTTTTTCGCACAGGTTTTAAAAACTACGGAGGTGTAAACTTGCCGACTGCTGAAGTTACATCTGTAGATGTTATACTTGCTACCGATCAGCCTTATAGAGTTGTATTTTCTTCACTTCAAATACAGATATATAACAAGGCAGGGGAGTTGTTGGATACTCTAGATAGCCCTTACTCTTCTTCTGATATATTAGACCTTCGTTTTAGTTCAGAGACAAACGAGCTACATTTAGCACACGGTCGTCACCGTCCTAAAGTTTTAACAGCAGACGTTATTCTTGAGTCTCGCTACCTTGTAAGTCATGACGGCTTTGATTTATATTCTACTGCAGGGTTTGGCGTTGAAACTACTTTTTCTGAAGAACAGGGGTATGAAGCTGGTCTTGTAGCTCTGCATCCAGAATGGGAGGGTAGGGATACCAATCCCTCTAGTCAGTGGCAAGCAGACCCCGCTAATGGTCGAATGACTTGCACAGGTAATTTTAAAAACATCCGAACTACTAGCAAAGCTGCTGGCTCTGTTGGCGATGTTATCAAAACATCAGCTCGGTTTAACTTTGGATCATCTTCTCTTTCTACAGATGACGAGCGTGTGTTTATGTTTAGTTTGGCAGAAATGGATGCTTTTGGAGAAGAGACTAATGAGAATGTTTTAAGTAACCCCAATGAGTCGTTTACTGTAAAGTTTCTAACCTCAAATAGCGTTCCAACACTCAAGTTAATAAATCAAGGGGATGCTACAGTCTTAGGAACAATGCCTCTTGCTGATGTAGAAGGAGACGATCTTGAATGTGAGATTGAGATTACTATAGGAACAACAAATGCCAATACAGAAAAAGTAATTACTTTAAGAAGCATTACGGATAGCACAGAGATATCTTCTACACTTACAGGAGTATCTTCAGATTTTTATAACGCCATTACAGGGGATGGCGTTAAGACTAGTTTTCAATGTGGAGAGTTGGCTGATACTACTGCAACTCAAATAAATATAGACAGTATTTTCTTTAGAAACACTACCACTTTTGGAACTGATACGCCTTTTCAACTTTTTGCTAACGCTGAAATTCAAGGAGATGGCTCATGGACATTGTCTGATAAAGAGTTTGATGTTGAACCTTTTCTAGAGATAGAACCAAGCACTGATAATTATAATATTAGTCAAAATGAACGATATGTAAAAATAACAACTAGCACGCCACAGTTTAGTGCTATTGTTAATGCTACAGATCCAACTGATTTTTATGTTCAGTATGTGTCTGATGGGACTAAGTTTTTAGGTAGAGTTGTAACTGCTGGCAGCAGCAACAATTATGTCCTAGAAGATCCAACTAATTCAGTTGTTTATGTTGAGCCTGTAGTTTCTGTTTTAGAGATTGAAGATAAGGCAGCTCAGCTTTATTTGTTAGATAATGTAGAGTCAGCAGGTAGCAATGACGAAATACGTGCTCTTACAGCTGATGGTGTTCCTGTAAGTGAAATTCACTTACGATCAGATGCTTTGATCTTTAATGCAGGATTTTCTGGATCGTGGGTGTGCGTTGATGATGATCGTCGTAATGATAATGTAGTTAGGGGACATGAACGAACTAGAACCCGCTGGGTAAGAATAGATAAGCATCTAGGGACTCAAGATCACCCTGTAGAGTTTTTTAGAGGCAATTTTAATTTTAGGGATTATTCTTCTGGAAGTGTTTATAGAATATACGGCGATCTTGGTGCTACATTATACTCTATTGGTCCTAATGTTGATGGTGATTTAGAAATAGTAACAGGAATTGTAAGTAGCGGTGGAAATAGAACATTTACTTTTGTAAATAAGCTAACAACTGATAAGCAAGGACAGTCAAATTTTGGCGGTTCGGTTTCAGTAGGTAATTTATCAACTCAGAAACAATTTGATGTTGTTAGATGTTTTGCTTCAGCGGATGACATAGTAGAGGAGTATGACGCTACAGACACGACTAACCCTGGTAATTTAATTGTTATTCCAGATACAACTACAACTACAATTAATCTTATAGCCAATGATGCTATTTTAGACTGTAATAAACCCAACACTTTTTCTACCACCGATGTAGGTAGACACATGATGGGAACTATGGAATCAGGTAATGTTTTCATGAAAGTTGTTCGTTTTAATTCTACTAGCCAAGTTACGGTAGAGCTTGTTAATAGTGTTCCGCGTGATCCTCGCACACTAGCCTTTGAGAATGGTGGTAACTTTGAAGAATTTAGAAAAGGGGCGTGGTTTTCAAATAACTTCCCAAGGACAGTTGCTAAGTTTGAACAGCGTCGGGTTTATGGTGGAACTTTTGAAACACCTAACTTTGTGTTTTATAGTCGATCAGGCGATGAACGAAGCTTTCAACCAACACAGGATGATAAGACTGTATTAGACACTGATGCTATAACATACCCCTTGGCTAATCGTAATGCTAGTATTCGTTGGATGAACGCTGCTCGTGACCTTGTTTTAGGAACAACTGGAGGCATTTATCGGATTGTGCCTAATCAATATCAGTATGGTATTAGTCCAAAAACTATTCGTATGGAGCTTACAGAAGAAGAACCTTGCGACAGACAAGGAGAAACAATAGGCAGCTCTATATTCTACCCTGATCAATCAGGAACTCGGCTTCTTGAGTATAAGTATGATCAGTCTATAAATAACTCATCTTCTAATGACGTTACTAAGCTAATCTATCCTATTTTCTTAGAGGATTCTATTGAACAGATTGCGTATCAACATACGCCTCAGCCTCGTATCTGGGCAAGGACAGTTTCTGGTAAGCTGTATTGTTTATCTTATCATAGACAAGAAGAGTTCTATGCTTGGTCGGAACAAGATTTAGGAAGTAATACGAAAGTTTTAGACATAAGCGTTATGCACAGGGGAAGTGCCACAGGGCTAGATCAAGTGTGGATTGTTGCTGACCGCGACAATGAGACTTATTTTGAGGCTCTGGCTGAGACGGATCCTATTCAGCTTACAAGCTATCCTATGTTAGATAGTTACTTAGAGTTAATAAAACCTATAGATGGTTCAATTAGCACTGATGTTAGCCCTCGCTTTGGAGCAGGAGATACTGTTGCTGTTATTGAAGATGATGTTTACATAGGAGAGCAAACACTTACGAGCAATAATGTGACTCTTAATAACCCATCTACTGCTCAGCGTGTTTTTGTAGGGCTTCGCTATACTGGAGAGTTGCAGATGATGTTTCCAACATGGGATGGTTCAAATAAACCTGCATACGGCTCTAGCACGGCTCGTGTTATTTCTGTAAAACCATTCCTTATTAACTCATGGTCATATAGACTTGGGGTAAAATCTTCTTTTGAGACTATTACTGTTTCTGAACAATATGGTGCTGATGGAGGGTTTACAGGCTTTGATAAAGAACGCCCTGTTTCTGGGTCTACTTATGGTGTAGACAATGTTCCCACTATTAAGCATGAAGAACCATACCCCTTGACGATTGCATCATTAACCACTAAGACTGACTTAAACTAAAATGGCAGATCCGTTAACAATTGCAGCCGTAGTATCTTCAGTAGCTTCCACAGCTACTGCTTACGTTGGTGCACAACGACAAGCCAAAGCAGCGGAGTATGCTGCAACTGCTGCCGAGCAACAAGGCAGGTATAATGCACAGATCGCGGTTAACAACATGGTCGCAGAGCAAAACGACATACGTTTTGCACAAAGGGCTGAAGAACTTAAAAAGAATCAACTTTTAGCAAAATCTGAAATAGATCGCAAAGCTCTTAAATCAGAACTTGCTGGTAAGCTAGCACAGTCAAAGTTAAAGGCTCCAACTTTTGGAGGAACTTTTTCTTCTGTTTTTGCAGCTGAAGAAAACGCGGCTTATGACAGGCTTGCTTCTTTTGATTTTGGAGTTTCTCAGGAAACAGCAGCTCTTTCGTCTTCAATCACAGACGCAAATCGTCAGCTAGGATATGCGTATCAAAGGGGCATGGCTGACCGTGATCTTACTCTCCGCACTGCAGCTAATAACGCTGTTCAGTTTAGAAACCAAGCATCTGCTTATAGGACTCAAGCCGTGACTGGTGCACTTAGTGGCATTTCCTCTACCGCTGCTTTTGCCGTTGAAAACGACTTTGCAGGTGCTGTTAAAAGAACCTTTACATAATCATGGCGATTCCACTTACACAAAAACAAAGAAAGGCTGAGTTTTCTGCCTTTGACACAAACTCTCGTTTTACAAGCGGATTGGAGGGTGTAAGCGATGCGTTGAGCAGCGTTGGTCAAACAGCTGCTGTTTTTGCTACATCTCTTAAAGATAAGCATAAAAAAGCTCAGAAGAATTTAGCTAGAGATGCTGATGCAAACCGAGCAGTAGATCTTGCAGAAAAACGTCAAGTTTATGATGATGCTTTAGCTGGTAGTGACACTGAGGCTATAAAAAATGCTCGTAAAGAGTTAGAAGCGATTTCTAGTAGAACTTTGCCATCATATCAAAGCGAAAACGCAGGAGGCGTTTTAGAGGATGAGGAGGCAATAGCTTTTTACGATAGTGCTTTTAAAAAGGCTAATGCTTCGTTTTATGCAGGGCTTGAGTCTAAACAAGATCAGGCAATTCTTATTTCAGATGCTAATAAAAAATCTGATGAGTATCAGCTCCAAGCTATACGAACTATAAATATGAACCCGCAAGGTGCTCCTATTGAGGGGTTCCAGAGTATTTTATACAATAGTCACATTATTGACGAAGAGGAGGGGATTAGAGGTATTTCTGGAGGTCTAACTCAAAAAGGTGCAGAAACGTATGTTAACGGGAATCGCGGTATAATGGTAGGTTTCATTGTCGAAGACCTTGAAAATACAAAAGATCCCGCACTTCTAAAACAAAAAAGAGAACTCGCTAGAGACTTCATACAGAATAATACTTATATGAAGTTTGGTGTTAGCGATCTTAGCAAAATTGACGACGAGTATAAAAAAGCCATTGAAGCTGCTGGCAATATTTCGGGTCTAATAGATGAGTTTGAAGAGCAGATATCTACGCTGGTTGTAGATACCGAAGCTTTTATTTCTACGTCTTCAAAAAATCCTACAGAGGCTCTTGAAAAGCAAGTTCTTGCTCAAGAGTTGTTGACTGAGGCAGAGAAAGTGCTTCCTAGCGACAACGCTAAGCTTAAAAGGCTTAAAGCTATGGCAGGTCTTACTGCTTTGTTTGCACCAAAGACTGAAACTTTAGAGAATGGAGATGTTAGAGTTTTAATAAACGAGCCGACTGAGGCTGATTTAATGGTCGAACAGCTTCTTCTTTTGCCAGAGGATGTTAGTGTCATGGATGCTTTTAATGAAGTAGCAGGAGACGCTAGCAACTTTGACTTAGACTCTTCTGCACTTAGTAAACTACGGGACTGGCTTTCTACTACAAAGACTGACATTACAAATGAAATCAGAGATGGTAATGCTAGCTTTATTCGTAGGCTTTCTTTTGCAGATAAGATGCTTTATGACAAAGCTGAAGGAGGTAGTGAGCTAGCAAGAGCACAGCTTGAACAAAGATATGCTAAACTTAGAAAACAGCGTCCAACAATATTTGGGCTTTCTATTCCTTCTGTAGTGCACATCCCTTTGAAAGACCCTCTTCCAGAGGTTTTTGAAAAAGATGCGTTAGTCGAGAGAATGAATAATGAGGTTAATCAGAACACTACATTTAGCACTAATGTGTATGCTGCTTCACAGATTAATCAAGGTCGCGCTAGTGTCCGAGAACAAGCGTATTATCAACTGCTCTGGGCAAACACAAGTCTTAGAAACAGAGCACAGGCAGGTGAAGCTATTAACTTTAATGCACTAGAGTATGGTGCTTTAGCACTTCAGCTTTCTGAGCAAGCTACTCCAGAAGATAGGCAAATACTTAAACGGATGACAGACGAACGTGCAACTTCGTTAACAGTCGCTGCTGAAGGTGTTAAGTTAAGTGCAGATCCAAATTTTTCTGCTGCTTTAAATCTATTTACTTTAGGTCTAATTGTAGATTCCGATAAGAAAGACTATGACTCAGTTTTAGAGCATGTTAAGCTTATGGAAAAAACATATTTAAATCCTTTGTTTGGTTTTACTGGAACTACTAACAGCTCAGCCAATGTTTCGGTTCCTCCTGTTATTGCTGAAAAGTATGTAGACCCTACTTTAGATGATTATGGCTATTTTGAACGTGCACTGCGTTTTATTAAAAAAAGTTTTAATAACTCTTTAAGTGGACAAGAAGCCGTAGATACCTATGCAACGGCTGTAGCTGTTCTTAGTGCTTACAACTTTGATATAGACAGGGCTTCAGATTTAAAAGGGATAATTGCCAACTATGGGAACTTAGAGGGTGAAATTTACTTAGGAGCAGGATTTTCTTCTTACCCAGTAGCAAATGCAGACCCAGCTGAAAAAACAGAACAGCAGCTTTTTAATGAAAAGAGAGCTTTTATGGGGGCACTGGCTAGGGGCGTTTTAAATAATACTCGTAAAGAAGGTAATCAAGATAGACCTACTGCTAGGATTAGTCTTCCTACGTGGCAAAGAACTGCAGACGGAAAAGGCATTGAACAGGTTGTTGCTCTTGAAGCTATGTTAGGACTTCGAGATGCTGCGCGTCTTACAGATAATAACGGTAAGAATATTCAAGTGAACTTAAAAGAAGTTCAAGGACTGATAGATGAGTATGTGCGTAGAACTACTTCTCCAGTTGCGACTACGCTTGGTTTTGAAGAAGCCGCTGCTTTTGGTATTCGTGATGAAGGTATAATGATAGCTACTTTTCTTGATATTCTTGCAGAACGGGAAGGTTTGAAAGCTCGTCGAACTTTCCAACCTATGTTTGAAGACGAAGACGAATTATGATATTAGCTCCAGCGAATAATGCTCGTTACTCAGAGATTAAAAGCTTTGAGCAAGCGAACAACCTACATAGTATGACCGACTATGGAGCTTGGAAAGGAATGCAAGCTGCCTTTAGCAATGGGTTTCATAATAACATGACAATGACCCTGTCTAACTGGATTATTAAGAACTCTCTAAACGGTGTTGGAGATCTAGTTACAGAAGAGGACTATAATAATTCACATGCTCCTCGACTTGGTTTAGAGTTTAATTCTACCGAAACTATGCCTCAGTTAGAGCATCGCATCCATCAGGCAGCTATAGGTGCGTTGAATAATGAGTATATGTCTGGGCAGAACAGAACTATTAGAAATGTAGGGTCAGGATTTGCAGGAGGTATGTTGACAGACCCCTTGGCTCTTGCTCCGATTACTCTTCCTAGTAAGGGAGCAAAGCTTTCTAGGTTACATCAACTAGCAGGAAATAGAGTAGCAGCTTCTTACCATCAAGCTGCATCTACTTTTAAAAATGTTTTAGCTGTAAATGCAGCGTATGAAGTTCCTTACGCACTTATGATGAACGATCTGGGTGTTCAAGAGTATACTCTTGATCATCTAAAGATGTCTGTAGGCTTTAATGTTGGGGCTGCAGGGCTTTTTGGTGGTATTCACGGGTATTCAGCCTTTAAAAATGCAGGTAGAAGCAATCACATTGTTAATCAGATGGATTTGTTCAATAGAGCTTTTGAGGCTGATGATCAGCGCACTGCTCTAAGCACTGCTTTAGACAGTGAAAACTTTGTTATTAAGCGGCTATTTGAAGAAAATCCAGAACTTCGTGATTGGGCTGAAGGGCGTAGCACTACTCCTATAACTCGTGAACAGTTTGAGAAAGCTAAGGGCATCTTATTTATGCACCAGAAGCATTTAGAAGCAAGAGCGTTGTCAGTCAAAGCAGCTCGTAAGTTAGCCGACAGAGCTAAGAAATCAAGCGTTTCTAAACTGCTTGGTGTTCAACGCAGACAAGCAGCTAGGTTGACTGAGCTAGTTCTTAATGGGTTGAATGCTGAAAGGATTACGCCTAGAGACGCAGCTCTTCTAAAAGAAAATGGTTATGTAATAACAGATTTTACTCAAGTCCATCCTAGAATTAAGTCTATTGTTCCAGGTGTTGGTTTCATACCCGACGCTGCGAAGGTTTATGGAGACAAGCTGTATGAACTTGTTAATGATGCGTTAGAGGCTCAACAAGACTTTCTTGATCCTGATATTCTTCCAGTGCAGAAACAACTTAATCAAGAAGTGTTTGATAAAAAGGTTGCAGAGATAAATCAGATGGTAGGAGAAAACTTTGGTTTGATTCTACAAGATGCACAAAAAGTTGTTGATCAAATCTTTTTTGGTAAAGAAGGCGTTATTACAGTAAAGCAAGTTTCTGAAACAAGCCTTGATCCAAAAAAGAGAGAGCAAGTTTACGCATACATTTTAGGAAACAAAAAAGAACTTGTAACTTACATGAACGAGCCTTTCTTTGTTTTTTCACGGATTATAAGAGAAGACTTTAATTTAAGAAAGCGTGATGCTAAAGGTAAGCTAGTTGCTCTTTCTGAAGCACAGCTTAGAACCATGTTTGACGAAGCGGGTGTAGCTAACACACGCGATGAACGAGCGTTTGTTGCTGTGTTTCGTCTTCTTATGCACGAAATGGTGCATCATTTAGAAGAAATCGATACTGATGCTTATTTAAGACTATACCAAGCTGCTGCGAATGCAAGCGGTTCTAGAATCAAGGCTTTAAGAACTGCAAAAGGTCTTATAAGAGAGGGTCGTGAACGGGGTTATTCTATAAGAGAAGTCCTTAGTTCCGAAATTCCTGCTTTTGTTGTAGAGTATGCAGTTACCCAACCAGAGTTTTGGAATACGTTAAAAAATACTGATCCTGACCTTTATAATAAAATGGCAGAGATGATGAATTTTTTAGCTAAAAATCTGTATGAAACAGTAGGTAGGTATAATAATACCAAAATTAATGCTGTAATTAAGAAAACACAGGATGGAGGTAAACTAGCTTCTGAGATTTCTAGGGTTCTCACTGAGATAAGAAACAGCTCGACCACACAAGCTAAACTTAAAGACGCAATTGATAATGCTAAATTTACTAGCTCGCTAGAAAGGTTTATGGATGCAGACGATGCTCAGCTAAATGCTTTAGAAGTTAACGATCAAAGAACTTTTAGTTTACTAGAGACAAACGCCAAAGATCAGGATTATAGAATGAGTGATCCTGTTGGTTTTTTTGATAGAGCAGTTGCTGATTTATTAGGTGGCGATGAAACAGCTATGTCTTCACTTTTGCAACTTTCAGTTATTCCTGCAAAAGAGATGCGTGCTGCTATAGCTACGTATGTAGAAAGTATGCAGGAAAAAGGTCATACGTGGATGACTCAAGACCTTGCTGACGATATAGTTATTACACTCCAAGCTTCTCGTAAACGGGGCAGAGATATTTCAAAGATAGTTTTAAGTTCTAAAGACTTTGCTAGTATTCGTGATAAATTAGCAGGGTTGGCTGATAGAGGCTTGCCATTAGAAGCAGCTCAACGAATTGGTTATATTCTACTAGATGAAACAGGTGGTAGTGCTAAACAGATAAGTCGCATAACTAGATTTCTTGAAGAAGAGTCGCACGCTCAAATCTTACGTAAGATTCACGATGCTATTACTGTAGAAGCCTTAACTAATACAATAAACAGTCAAAAGTCAGGACAGGCTAGAGTAGACCAGCTAAAGACTTTTATGGATGGTAGCCGACGCAAAACGGTGACTATAGGTCCTTCTTTGCAAAGTTATAAAACAGTTCAAAAGCAGTTAGATCAAAATCCATTACTAGACTATTTAGTAGAGAACGATCTTTTAAACATCTTCTTTGGAGAAGACCCTAGTCATTATATGTCTTCGTATGTAAACAACACGATTGGCAATAAAGATTTGGCTGCTTTGTATGGCAGGGAGCTAAAACAAGCTTCTATACTTATGCACCGAGATATTATGACAGCATTATCTACGGGCGAGTTGCCTAAACAGTGGCAAGGCGTGAAAGTTTGGGAAGGGCTTATAGACGTTATCCGCAAGACAAACAAGTCACAGCTAGGACAAATGAATCGTTTAGGTCTGTCGATACGAGATCGTGAGGGATTCTTAGGATACAGTATGACATACGACCGAGCTTATGTGAAGTCTATGGGGTTTGATGCTTTTCAAGCAAGGATGCTTGAGATGATTGACATGCGAGCAACTGCTAAAGCACACGGCGGTTTGATGGCTGAACGTCCTGACGCTAAAACTTCTAAGTTAAAAGATGCTGGTCGTCATAAGAAGTTTAACAAGAATACTTTTCTTCGTGGACTCTATAATGAAATAGTCGAAGGCGATTTTGTTAAAGACCCAGATCAAACGAATCCGTCTATGCTTGGGGGTTATCGCAAAGCAGCTAAGGTAGTGTTTAAGCCTGAGCATCGAATAGATGCGTTAATTGAATTTGGCAATCGCAAAAACATGGGGCGTTTTATGTTTGAACAGATTGCTCAACGTTCTGAAAGCATTGCTCTAGTAAGACATGTGGGGCACGATGCTAATGGCATCCTCACAGGGCTTATTGATCCTCGTGCTACTGTTGCTTCAAGGCTTACAGCCAAGGGCACTATAGATCAAGTTACAGGGCTTTTAGACACTCCTATTGATGCTAACTTAAACAGCATCTTTAAGAATGTCCGTCAGGTGCAAAATATTGCTATGCTAGGCGGTGCTGGGTTTTCATCTTTGTCAGACATTCCTTTAGTTTGGTCAACTCTTCAGTTCTTGGGAGTTGGCTCTGAAGGCATGGGAGCTTATTTTAGCAGGTATCAAGATGCTATCTCTACTCAGTTTGGAGGCAATAAAAAGAAAATGGCTCAGTGGTTTCGTGCTCAAGGTGCTGCTTTTGACTTAGTGACTAGAAGCATGGCTCAGCGTGTTGTAACTGACGACTCAGGTGTGGGTGGTAAGATTAATACTGCAAATGATTTTATGTTTGAGATTAATTTCCTTAATCGTCTGACAGCGGCTCATCAACAGTTGTTTATTGATATGCTTACTAGTGGTTTGGCTACTGAATTAAGCAAGGGCAAGAATATGAACCCTGTGACTAGGGAGCGACTGAACGAGTTTGGTTTTACTAATAGAGAAATAACTCAGCTTGCTAAATCTATAGAAAAGACTCCTGACGGCATTGAACGCATTGGACCCTCTACTGTTAAAAATGCATCTTTACAGAAAAAGCTAAGTGCATTTATGAACCAGTATATGCGCGAAGGTGTTATTGAGCCAGACGTGGGGGCACAAGCAATGTCTCGTCTTGGTCTTCAAGCAGGAACGATGGGTGGTGAGACGGCTCGTCTTGCACTACAGTATTCTAGTTTTATGATTGCTATGGGTCGTGTAGTTTATCGCAGATTCTTATACGGTTATAATGGCGACAAAAAAGGAGCTGCGTTTAGAAATGCTCATTTGTATACATATCTTGGAATGGCTCTAGCAGCTTCGTATCTAGCTACTGTTTTGAAAGACCTGTCTAGATTCAAAGAACCTATGAACCCTCTAGATATGACTGAACAGGAGTGGATGCGTATAGTTCGTCAGTCAGGGCTGTTGTCCTATTACGAACCCTTCTTTAATGCTGCACAATTTGGCACAGATGCCGCTTTTGGACCTGCAGTGGGCACAGCTACGGACATAGCCTCTTTGGACTTTGGAGACGCTGTAGAGCCGTATACAGGGCAGTTTTTACCCTTAGTGGGTCCTGTTATCAAACAAGCAGCTCATGTGGCTCATGAGACTATTTTTAACTTTGTAGGCGAAGAAACAGCAAGGGCTACAGAAGCAGACTAGCTTGACATAACTTTTTACACTAATATACCATAACCGTATGAGCACTAGATTACCTAATCCTTCTTATAACGCAGTTTCTTTTGAATCAAAAAGTTCAACAGTGCTGGATACTACCGTAAATGGTGGGACTGCACAAGGACGTTTTGGAGCTGTTCAAATACTAAAAGACACTACTATTTCAGCACTTGACGGGTTGAATGTTGAAAATGTCGCTAAATTACAAACCTCTGGTCTTGCGGCTGGGACTGTTCTTTACGGTGTTTTTACAGATATAACCATTACTTCAGGGCTAGTAGTTTTACATCACGTTTAATATGCACCTTTTTTTAAAACTAGACTTTGGTAGACGACGCAGACCTATTAGTAATTTTTTCTATTATCGTCCTGCTTTAGGAAGACCTACACATCGTTACTTTCAACCTGACGGAACATCATTATATATTAGACCCGAATAATCATGGCAAACATTACAGTATCATCTGATGTAGACACAATGCTACAATCTGCGAATAATGCAGGAATCCGAAGCAACATTGGTGCAATAAGATTAACTGACGTAGAGTCTAATGACCTTACGCTATACGGAACATTAGAAGTAGAAAACGAACTTATTATAAATGGAGATTTTTCAACTAGCGGAGGAACTACAGCTGAATTTAACGGACAAGTAAATTTTGAAAGCACTACTAATTTTCAGGATGACATGGAGGTTTCAAACATCGAAGTCACTGGCGAAGCAACCTTTGACGACAGCGTTACTGTTTCAGGATCTTTTGAATGTGAAGATGAAACGATTTTTGCTGGATTTAGCTGTGATGGTGATGTTAGTATAACTGGCGGTAATCTTTCTGTAAGTGGTCCTATAGAAATTGAAGATGATTCAAATTTTACTTTCTCAGGTTCTGGAAATCTTAATATGCAGGGCGGAAAGATTCAAGGTCCAGATCTTATTAAGTTATCTAGCACTTCTCAGCCGAGTAGTCCTCAAAACGGAATGATTATTTATAACGGCTCTGCTGGTAAGTTTCAAGGTTATGCAAACGGAGCCTGGGTTGACCTGCATTGATAATGGATACTATGCTCAGAGGAACTGTAGGATCAACTGGGTTTTTTGCCTGTTTGAGCTTACAAGGTATTAACGGAGCAGTTAGTTTTATTGTAGGTATAATGACCTTTGTTTTTCTAGGGCTATCTATATATAAATTAGTTAAAGAGCTTAAATGACTACCGAACTTATAGCTATGCTAGGAGGCGGGGCTTCTGGCTTTGTGTTTAAATTGATTGGGCAGTTAGTTGCTAATCAACAAAGCACTGTAGACGCTATGCTTAAAAAGCAAAAAGCTGCTGATGAAAGCCATCAGCTAGCCGCTACAAGGGGCGGTGAGTGGGTTAGACGGGTCATAGTATGCACCGTCCTGTTTGCGGTCGTTGTAGCCCCATTTATATTGGCTCACAGCCCAGAAGGAGTAACAGTGGGACAGGAGACAAAAGGTTTCTTTGGTTTATTTGGAGGCGTTAAGTATCAAACTCTTAATGGATACCTAATTCTACCAGAAGTTCGTCAAACAGTTTTAGCCATTGTCGGATTCTACTTCGGCTCCTCAACTATTAAATGAATGAAACCTTACAAGTTATATCATCTTTAACCCCCGTCTTAATTGGAATAATTACTCTTATTATAGTTTTGGCTAGGATGCACTACAATGTAGAGTCTCTTGCAGAAAAAGTAAAAGTGTTATTCGATTTTCATAACAAACGTAAAAAATAGGAAGTAAATATTATGGCATTACCAGCACTTGGAGCAGGACTTTTAACTGCAGCTAGAGGCGCAGGAGCAGCTTATAAAGCTGGAAGCGCAGCTATGAAAGCAGCTAAAAACTCAAAGAAAGTTAAAGCAGCATTAGATAAAGCAAAAGCAGCAGCAAAAGTAGCTAAAGCTAAGGCTACACCTGCAGCTAGAGAAGCAGCAGCAAAAGCAGCGCAAGCAGCTAGAAAAGCAGCAAGAGAGGCTGCAGCTAAGGCTAGGTCAACAAGTAAAAAAGTTGCTCAAAGTCCTAAAACTAAAGAAGCTATATCAAAAGCTAAGACTGCAGGAAGAAAAACTGCAGCTAAAGCACGACAAACAGTTAAGGCTGCATCTGGTAAAGCAGGTGAATTAACTGTTAGAGGTGCAGTAGAAGGCTCTAAAGCTGTAGGTAAAACCGTAAAAGAATACGGCAAGGGCATGGCAAGAGAGTTTAAACGAGGACGAGGCAAGAAGTAAAAATGGCAAAAGACGCTTGTTACCACAAAGTTAAAGCACGTTATCGTGTATTTCCATCTGCTTATGCAAGTGGGGCGATTGCTAAGTGTCGTAAAGTAGGGGCTTCTAACTATGGAACTGGGGGTAAAAAAGTAAAAGCGCGTAAAAGAGCATAATGGCAAAACCTCGTAAAACAGCAAAAGGATT
>TARA_R100000278_G_scaffold2635_2_pt1 | contig 15670 bp, 11 predicted proteins | sample TARA_R100000278 | Tara Oceans TARA_R100000278 (sample SAMEA2620755) | marine metagenome | biome: marine biome (ENVO:00000447); feature: deep chlorophyll maximum layer (ENVO:xxxxxxxx); material: "saline water (ENVO:00002010), including plankton (ENVO:xxxxxxxx)" | depth 66 m | reverse complement strand
TAAGCAGAAGCGCAAACTTTCCTACTATGCCAACATCTATGTTGTGCAGGACAAAGCAAATCCTGACAATGAAGGTAAAGTCTTCCTGTATAAATTCGGTAAGAAGATCTTTGATAAGATCATGGAAGCAATGCAACCTGAGTATGAAGATGAGACTGCCATCAATCCCTTTGACTTCTGGGAAGGTGCTAACTTCAAACTGAAACTGAAAAAGGTTGCAGGTTACTGGAACTACGATTCCTCTGAGTTCGCAGCAGCTGGTCCTCTTCTTGAGGATGATGATGCATTGGAAGCACTGTGGAATAAGCAGTATTCACTGACTGCTTTGACGGCTGCTGATCAGTTTAAGTCCTATGATCAACTGCAGAATCGTCTGAAGATGGTCTTGGGACAGAAGTCTGCTCCTGCTCGTCTCGATGAGGAAACTGCAGATGAGGATAATGATCGTGGATCTTTTGCTCCTGAGTTTAAGTCCCGTCGTCCTGAACCTGCTGCAGATTTCAATGCACCAGACATCACTCCCACTAAATCAAAAGATGAAGATGAGGATGATGCTCTGTCCTACTTCCAGAAACTTGCTGAGGAGTGATGAGATACAACCAGTTGTGCTTGACCCTTCTGGTTATCGCAGCATATATTAATCTACTAAAATAGTCTAATATTATCACCCGTTTTTAAGGTTCTAGTCTTATATTGACTAGAACCTTTTTTATATGTCATGAGAATCTCAAGATCATCCAATGCAATCTGAGTGTATCTTGGTTTCAATAAGAAAATATTTCTTCTATCTGTTTGCAACTTCTCTTCATATTGATAATTAGTCACTTCTTTAACTGGTCTTGCTGTTTGGTATGCACCACTATCAAAGAATGTTATACTGAAATCTGATGGGACTTTTAGACCTGGTATTACCATCACAACACCCTCACTATTCTTTGTTTCTACGGTTTCGTGATGATGTGTGTCATTTATTTTTTCATAGGTGCCATATTTTTCTAACAAGAATGTATCAAATCCCCTTTGTGTGAGTGGCCATTCTGTTTGAATATTTTGAATATTATTACAAGTCAGAACTAACCAATCAAAATCAGAATCTCCATAAAAATCAAATGCAACATTATCAGGACGATCATCTCCTTTGATCTGGTACTTTGTGAATACAGAAAGATCTTGGAAGATGTCCTCTCTGAGTTGACCTCTCTTGAATAGATTTTTTACAGGAATATAATCTGATATGTTAGCATCTGGAAGTCTGCTAACATATTCAAAATCTGGAACTCTACTAAAATAATTTGACATCTTAGAATCCTATTGAGTCTGCAGGAGTATCATCATAATCTTCGTAAAACACTGGCTCAAGTTCTTTCAATGACATTGATATTGTATATGATGTCATGAATCCATCTTTGAGTGTGGAATAATTTCCATCTGGAGTATAGTCAACTTCAAATGATGTCATAGCACATTCCTTTGGTCTACCTATGAATGGATGCTCTTCCGTTCCTTTGTGCATGTAGTGTATTTGAAAAGTATTTGGTGCCTTTAAGAATAAGTTTGCAGATGTTCCACCACTTCCACCACCTTTTTGTGGTGCCATGTTTTGTTTAAAGAATCTGATGATCTTAACAATCATTTCTGCTTCTTCTTTACTACGTGCAGATAACTTAAACTGAAATGAGAAAGGTCTTAGTGTTGGTTTTTGAAAAAGAAGTTCAAGATTAGGGTTCTGAATCACACCTTGAGTTCTTGCTAAAAGTCCCTTGACATTAGCAGCTTTTTCTGCAAAAGATGAGGCAACCAGAGTTTTAAAATCTTCTTGAGATCCTTGTAATTGTCCTTTTAACTGGTTTATAGAATCACTAAATCCTCCCATTCCACCAGTGATTGAGTTCAGTGCAACTCCTGCTTTTGCTATATCAACTGGAGTCATTACATCTTCACCCCAACCAGCAGCATTCTGATCTTTGATACCAGATTGAATTGGGAGAGTTACTGTTCCTCTACTTCTACCTCCACCTCCACCACCAGGACCGACTCTTTCTCTACCACCAAACGTAAATCCGGTAAGTGTTTTTACTGAATATGTTAATGCAGTGAATTGAATAACATCCTGACCTTCTGCTATGGTCTCAGGATACTGCATGGGTCCAAAGTTTCTAGTGCTACTAGGTGCTGATGTTGTTGTTGTCTGAGAGTCACCTGTTTCTTGAACTATTGCAGTATTACCAGATCCACCACCTGATCTTTCTAATGCTCCGCCAGGATCTATTGAATTTGCTTGTGCCTTTTTACCAGCTTCATTAGTTTGTTGTCTTATGGAATTACTCAGTTGAGAGTTTGAATTTTGTAATGCTCTTCTTTCTTCTGTTGATGCTGTAGATAGTGTTGTTTTATTAGTAATATTACCATCTATATCAGTAGTAACTTCCGAAATTTTTACGTCATTATTTCCTTGAGCATCAGTTCTATATGTTTCTCTTATTACTCCACCAGTCGCAAGCGTAGTAACCTGAGTCCTGTAAAAAGATCTTCTCCTGTTACGGACACTCGTACCTGTTTCCACTGATGCTACAGAACTATATGCGGATGCCATTAGATATGGTTCTTTTTTACTTATTTAGTACACGTTTTTGATATTGTAGTGATAATAAATCATCTAGTTCATCTTGCTGAACGATATAAACCTGAGTTCCTAATTCTTGAAAAGTATATTGTCTATACTGCCCCCAGTGAAAATTAATACCACGAAATCCCCAAGGATATAATTCAGTTACTGCAACTAATGGATGTTGATCGTATTCGATGTTAGGAGTTTTCGCAAAGTATTTAAAAGTGCAGAATTTGCCCTCTTCAGGTATAGGTGTTACAGTGTCATTAAGTGCATACATGATCAGAGTCATTCTATCATCAACATTTGTTTCTGATTGAATGTCTTGTCTTATTGGTTCAATACGGTTCATTTGATTCCGAGTTCGTCTTCTGTGATTACTTTGAAATTAATTCTTCTATCTTCACAAAATTCAACTGCTGCTTTCCATTTTGCCTGGTTTACTGCATAAGTCTTACACTCATACAGATAAGATTTAGTAACTCTTGATTTCTTTTTTGGTGGTTGTGTTTGTCTCTTTGGCTTCACCTCAACAACATAAGTCTTGATATGACCTGTGTTTTCTTTTACTTTGATGATGAAGTCTGGAAAATATTTGTGGACTCTTCTATCAACTGGTGAGATATATGGAATCCAAAACTCTTCACTTCCCCACTCAAGAATGTTTTCATTTAGATCACAGTAACGACAAAACTTTCTTTCCCAACTGCTACGACAGATAATATTGTCTGCGTTTCCTTTATATTTTTTCGGGAAGGAAGGTTTGTATTTACTTTTTATACTTTCTCCCATACATAGTATATAAGGTAAAAACTATTTATAAATGCCTAACAGAAAAACACTAAGTGATATAAGAGCAACAATACTGAGACCTGCGATGACTTCGCATTTTATGATGTATGTTGACTTTCCTAGTGAAGTAAAATCACACATGTCCAGTAGGGGACTTGAAGACCCTCAAGGTGGAGTTCTTAGAGGTGGATTAAACCTCGCATGTTCTGAAGCATCCCTTCCAGGATCCTCTTTGGCAACTTTAGAACAAACTAGTGATCGCACTGGTGTGACTGAGAGACATGTACATAGGAGAATGTTTGATGATAGAATAGATCTAACCTTCTATGTTGATGCTCAAAACTATCTTCCAATTAGAGCATTTGAATTTTGGAAAGAATATATCACTGGAGAAGGCACCGATAGTGATTTTGCGAGAGCTAATCATTTTTATAGAATGAACTATGTTGATGACTATGCAACTGAATCACTTAGGATTATAAAGTTTGAAAGAGATTTTGATGGATCATTTAAAGGAAATAATGGTATTGTAAACGGAACTCAGGTTGGACTTACATATAATTTTGTAAGGGCATTCCCAATAGCAATCGCATCAATGCCAGTGTCTTATGATGCATCTTCACTTTTAAAATGCACAGTATCAATGACATACATTAGATACTACATAACCAATGGTATTGGAGATTCTGATTCTAATACCTCTCCATCTCCACAATATCAAGTGACTCCACGGTTAAGGCAAGAGAATTTGAGTCAAGAATATTACAATAACTTTGGCGATAACAGTCAAAATGCAACTAACTTTGCTGATTTTGTTAATGGAACAGTAAGAGGTCCTTTTGGAGAAGCTATCGCATAACTCACTAAATAATCACACTGAAAATCTATAGGTTATTATGCCATTACCAAAGATTGTTGCACCAACTTATGAGCTTGAGTTGCCATCTACAGGACAAGAAATCAAATATAGACCTTTTCTTGTAAAAGAAGAGAAGGTTCTTGTAATCGCATTAGAGAGTGAGGATACAAAACAAATCACTAATGCCATTAAGTCGGTCATTAAGAACTGCATCCTTACAAGAGGAATCAAAGTAGAAACACTTCCTACGTTTGATATTGAGTATCTGTTTCTCAACATTCGTGGTAAGTCTGTCGGAGAGACTGTTGAAGTCAATATCATTTGTCCAGATGATGAAGAGACTCAAGTCCCCGTGACGATTGATCTTGATGATATCAAAGTGAAGAAAAATGATGATCATACGAACCAAGTAAAGGTTGATGACACCATTACCATGGTAATGAAGTATCCTTCTTTGGATCAGTTTATCAAGAGCAACTTTGATTTCAAAGATCAGAATGCCATGGATCAATCATTTGAACTGATTGCATCTTGTATTGAATCTATCTGCACTGAAGAAGAAGTATGGGCAACTGCGGATTGTACCAAGAAAGAAGTAACTGAATTCCTTGAGTCTATGAACTCATCACAGTTTAAGGGTATTGAGGCATTCTTTGAGACAATGCCAAAACTCTCTCATACTATTTCTGTTACGAATCCTAATACTAAAGTTAAGAGTGAAGTTGTACTTGAGGGATTATCAAGTTTTTTCGCGTAGCCCTCATTCATATGAGTCTAGAGGGTTACTATCGTCTTAATTTTTCGTTGATGCAGTACCATAAATACTCACTAACAGAGATTGAAAATATGCTTCCGTGGGAACGGGACATCTATGTAGCACTATTACAACAACATCTTGAAGAAGAGAAGTTAAAGCATCAACAAGCGCATGGCATCTAGGACTACCACCGATCCAATAGAAATACTCTTAGAGATGGGTGTAGACCTTGATAATCTCTCCGAAGAGGAGGATTATCTTAGTGCCTTAATGGAGGCAATTGCTACTATAGAATTTAAAACAAAGGGAAAGGGTGATGCAAGAAGTGCTGCTCTTAGGGAAGAAGTTATTAAAATAAGAAAGGGAAAGAGAAAACCACAAGCAAAGAAAACAAAGATATCTGCAGACAGTTTTAAGAAAAAGAGTGCAACCACTGCTAGCATAGGTCAAAAGGCACTACCACCTGCAAATATAAAACCTAAGACTTCAATCATACCATATGCAAAACCTGATGAGGTTGATGAAGAAGAGGAGGGTGGTAAAAAGAAAAAAGCAAGAACAAGAAAAACAGATAAAGATCAAAAGTTACTTGAAAAGATTGCAAAGAGTGTCAGTAACATTGCTGATATTCTGAAAGAACAGTATGGATTAAAGAAAAAGAAAGCATCATATGATCGAAAGAAAGCAGAAGCAGATAAAAGAAAACTAAAAGAAAGCAACCTTGAGAAAAGTTTTAAGGGTTTAGCAAGTGCAGCAGAGAAAATAATTGCACCTGTTAAGGGTGCTCTTGATAGCATTTTTGATTTCTTTCTCAATATAATTATTGGAAGATTCCTTGTTAAGTTTATTGGTTGGTTTGGTGATCCTAAAAATAAAGAGAAAGTTGATTCTGTTGTTAGGTTTTTAGTAGATCATGGACCTAAACTTTTAGCAGCATTCTTGTTGTTTGGAACGAGCATCGGTAGATTTGCTGTTAGATTATCTGCAATGCTGCTAAAAGGTGCTCTAAGATTAGGTGCTGCAGCTGCTAAGTTTGCACTTAGATTTGCTATGAGAAACCCTGCTGCTGCAGCAATAACTGCAATAGTAGGTGGTGCTGCTCTTGGTGCTGTATCACAGGCAAATACTCAGTCAAATGATCCAGATGCACCTGAGGGAAGAACTCAACTTGAAGACACTATGGATTTTGGTGGTGTCACTGGAGACCCCATGGCTGGTGCATTCCGACATGGTGGAGTGATACCTTATTACAATGATGGTGGGGGAGTTAGTTCTGGTAAGATAACAACAAATAGTGGAAGTGATATTACCGGTGCAGGTCCTGATACTCAGTTAATCGCAGCACAACCTGGAGAGATTGTAATTAATAAAAAGACAGTTGATGCTGTTGGTGCAGAACATTTTTTAGGACTTAATAAACAGTATGGTGGTCCTGGTGCAAATAAACCAAAAACTGCAACAGTTCAAACAGCATATGATGGTGGAATTGTTCTTCCTACCTTTAGAGGTGGGGGCATGGTCCCCGATGTTGTGTCAGTATCTCATCCTAACACAGGAAGCGGATTTGGTGTAAGGGGAGTAACTGATTATAAAGGTAGACCAGGAGTATTCTCAAGGGGGGCTGCTACAGCATTTGGAAAAATGATCACCGATTCTGGTGGTGCAGTTAAAGGTTCTGACATTGCTAGCAGTCAGAGAAGTAAATCGTATAATGCACATGTAGGAGGAGTTTCTAATTCCAATCACCTATATGGCAATGCTCTTGATATTCATGGAACCTCTCAAACATGGATGCGAGCAAATGGTCCAAAGTATGGTTGGATTGTAAACGACTATCCTGGATCACACGGTGGACACTTTAACTATAAGGGTGCTGGTGCATCCCAGATGAATACACCCGATGAGGGAAGTCCAGTTGTAACTGGTCAAGGTGGTAGAGCATTAGGAACCACAACTCAAAGATCAGGAACAGGATCACGTTCTGGTGGACCAAGTGTAACTGTAAAATCTTCCATCGTGCTTGCACTTAAGAATGGAGTGCAAGGTAAATTAAACACTGCAACTGGTAAATTCACACCAGCAGAATTTTCACCTGCAGAGAGAGAAAGATACATAAAGTTCGGTGGAACAATTCCCGAGTCAAAACCAAAAGTGAAACCACAGAATAAACTCCTTGGCACTCTAACAGGCGCTGCGACTGGTGCAGCAACTGGTGCTATGTTTGGTGGTCCATTAGGTGCTTTCATCGGTGGGGTTACTGGTGGTATTTTAGGATCTGGAATACTTGGTGTTGAATCAGATCCTAATAAACCTAAGAGAAGTAATTTTCCTATGGGAAGATCTGGTGCTAAAAAGTATAGTGAAGCGTTGGAGAAATATAATACACAAAAGCAGGAAGCAGCAGCAAAGAAAAAAGCAAATAGACCAAAGAGAAGTGATTTCCCTATGGGAAGATCGGGTGCTAAAGCATACAGTAATGCATTGATGAAACGTAGAATGGAACCCTCTACTCAACCAACAAGTATGTCTTCAGCAGCAAAGTTGGGAACGATGAATCCAAATGTTTCTACACCATCACCTCCATCTGATGGAGGTAGCAATGTGAAAGTTATTAGAATGCCATCCTCTGGTAATGTTGATAATCCAGTTGATAAAGACACTGGTGGGTCTGATGTCAATGCAGCATCGACTGGTAATGGTAATAAGGTAAAATGGAATATCCTTGGTATTCCAATGCCGTTCTAAGGAGAATAAGACATGGCATTACCCGCATTATTAGGAGCAGGAGCAAGAGCAGTTGGCGGACCCATGATCAAGTCTGGTGGCAGAGCCGTTGCTAGTAAATTCTTGGGTCGTGAAAGGAAGAAAAAAACACAACCAAGAAGAATTATCCCCGGAAGAGATGTAATGGATAATGGTATAGGTGGTGCCATCATAAAACCAAATGTCAAGATGGTTTCTGCAAAGGAAATAAAAGCTTTGCAAACTGGTGATACGGTATCTCCTGGAAAAGATCCTTTGAAATCCATCTACAGTAATGTGATCCTCATTGAGAAGATTCTGAAGGGAAATAATATTGCAGATAGAGATGCATTAAAGGAGCAAAAGAAAAATGATGAGAAATCTGACAAAGCTGCACAAGAGAAAAAGTTAGAAACAAAACCTTCAAAGATTGACAAGAAAAAAGGTGAGGTAATGAAACTTCCTGAAACAGGAATATTTGGTTTTCTTAAAAACTTCATTGGCAATATCCTGATGGGATATTTTGCAGTCAGATTAATTAAGTATCTACCTCAGATATTGGATTTACTTAAAGGTCTTGGTAGGGTTGTTGAATTTGTAACAGATGTTGGAATTTTCTTAGTGGACGGTATAGCATCATTCATAAATTTTGCATACAATGTTTATGATGGGACTAGAAATATATTTAAAAGTGTTGGATTAGAGGGTGCCTTTGATGGTATAATGAAGGCAGTTGAAGTTGCTATCACAGTATTGACATTTGCATTGGGAGCAAAATCTCTTGGTGGATTTGGTGGAGGACAAGGTGGTGCAGCAAAGACTCCAAAAACCCGTGTAAGAACAAAACCACAGGAAGCTTTTCAAGCAGGTAGACCAAAAAGAATGCAACCTCCAGGCACCACTTCCCAAGGTGCTGCCAGTAGATACGCAAGAAGATATGGTGAGGGTGCAGCAAGAAGAAGATTCGGTCAGGCAGCAGGGAAGAGAGCAGCACAACAAGCTGCTGGTAAGTTAGGAGTAAAAGGTGCTGCTAGAGTATTAGGACCACTTGTCAAAAGAATACCAGTTATAGGTGGTTTAATAGAATTTGTTTTGTCTGTAGTTTCTGGAGATTCAGTTGGAAAGGCAGCATTTAGAGCAGTTGGTTCTGGACTTGGGACTTGGATTGGTGGAGCACTTGGATCTTTAATCCCAGTTCCTTTTGTTGGAACTGCCATTGGTGCTTTTGTAGGTGGTGCTGGTGGAGCAGAGTTAGCAGGTGCTATGTATGATGCTTTCTTTGGAGGAAAAGAAGAGCAACCGGAGCCTGAGGAACCAGAAGCAAAACAAAGGGGAGGTCAAGTTGATAGAGGTTTCCAAGAGGAAACTATTACACAACAAAGGAAAGCAATTAGAAAGAAACCATCATTTACAAAAATCAAAGAACCTAAAGATGAGAAGACTGAGAGTGGATTAGGAGGACTTTTAAAATTCTTAGGAACTGGTATCACTAATATTGGAACTGATGGATTGACGATTACTAAGAGAGTTGTTGATCTTGGAAATTCTTTTGGAGAGTATCCTTATTTTGGACCTATTTTATCTCTTGGATCAAAAGTAACTCTTGGAGAAACACCTGATGAAGAAGAATATAAAAACGTTGGATATGGACTTAACATGTTGGTGGGTGAAGGAATATCAAAAGGTATGACGAGCGATGATATAAGTAAATGGGTAACTGCTGCATTTAAGAAAGAACTTTCAAAGACTCTTAATAAAAACTTTGACGTAATGAAGTATGACGAGGATAAAGATAAAAAAAGAGAAAGTTCCGTTCCATCATCAGGCACTTCAGATACACCACCACCATCAGCAGCAGTAACTTCATTAGGATCTGGTGGAGGATCTCTCAAAGACATGGGTGAACAAGAATTTAGTGACCTTGCTTTTATCGTCAGCCATGAAGCACTGAGAGGGACTGATGATGAGTATGCTGTTGCAGCTGCTGTTCTCAATAGAGTTGCTGATCCTAGATATCCGAATACGATCATGGGTGTTGGAACTGCACCTGGACAGTTTGAGGCGGTGTTTAGTGGTAAAGCATATAGAGATGAGGCTCTTGCCAAACAGTTGATGGATAATCAAGGTATGATTATTGATGCTTTGAAAAAATTAAATGGTAGAACTGACTTTAAAGCATTCAGTAGTATGGGTCAGTTTATGGGTGATACTGATATTATGTTTGCTGACAATGGAAATTTTTATCATTACGCTGAACAAAAATCAAAGTCAGATCCCATTCCAAATAATGTTCCGCAGGATTGGAAAAAATTGTTAGGAGAAAACTCTAGTGAAGAGGTAATGATAGCATCAGGTGAAGCACACCCTGAACCAAAAAGATCTCATGCAGGGACTAAACTCTCTAGTAGGGAGCAGATGCTTAAGATTCTTCCGGGTCAGTCTCTGCTTGATGAGAACACTTCAAAAGCATTGGGTGCAACTAATCTTGCAAGATTCAATGCTGCATCCACACCACAAGCAATTCAAAATATTGCTGGACAGATTGCAGGAGTGTCTGATTATGCACCATATGAGCAGGGAGCACAGCAAACAGTTGTGGTTCAAGATCCACCACAACAAATGCCAGAAGAATCACCTCGATCATCTGGAGATAGCATGATGGCAATGTCTGGTGCTCCTAGACATGATCCATTTGAGTTCTTGGATTTCCAAGGTTAAATATAAGAAGAGGTAATCTAAGAATGTCAGTCCAGATAGCATCAAAAGGCTCAGAACCAGCAAATATAATCAAACTAACAATAAACAGCAACCAAGGTGGAAAGGCTGTAGATCTGCGTGGTGGTTTTGTGCAGTTGACTTATACTGAAAGTATTATGAGTGATACCATCACTGCAAACTATGTTTTTATTGATAGTGGTGCCAGTATTGATGGTAAGAGTGTCAGAGATGGACTACCTCTTGTAGGAGAAGAAAGAGTTGAGTTGACATTTGAGGATAATGCTGAAAATAAACTTGAAGTTATTTTATATGTGAATAAAGTTACTCCACTTGAAAATAGAACTCAGAAATCAATGTTGAATATTAGTCTCGTTTCAAAAGAGTTTATTATGAATGAAAAGTCAAGAGTAAAAAGAAGGTTTGATGGAAAACTATCCGAGCACATTTCATCAGTAATCGTTGAAGAACTTGAGAGTGATAAAGATGTTCAAATAGAACCTACTATTAATAATTTAAATACTATAGGAAACTCAACGAAACCATTTTACTTTATCAATAATCTTTGTAAGAAAGCAGTTTCATCTGAGAGTCAAACATTAGGAAGCACTGCTGGATATTTTTTCTATGAAACTTCAGAAGGGTTCTTCTTCAAGTCCATTGATAGTTTGTTAGATCAAGAACCAAAGGCAAAAACAATTTTTAACGAAACTCCTGATACCGCAGGTGGAAATATGCCAGAGGGAAAAGATTTTAAGGTATTAAAGTATGATAAAAAAGATAATGTAAATGTTCAAGAAAAAATGAAGATGGGTGCATTGACAACTCGTCAAGTTTTATTTGATCCGTTTACTTGTTATTATGAGGTTATCAATCCAAAAACAGATGAAACTGAGGGAAGTTTAAAAACTGCTGGTAGAGATGGTCTGCCATTATCAACAACTCTTAGAAATCCAGAGTTTGATAAATCTGGAAAGAACGAAGACTATACAAGAACTACATATCGTTTGTTAGATAAAGGAACTCTTCCAACTGGAGATTCAGATCAACAAGTTGAAAAGTCAGGGGAAGAAAACTTTGTGGGTGCTGAGATTGAAAACCAAGCAGTGATGAGATATAATCAGTTCTTCTCATCTCAAGCAGATATTGTAATTCCTGGAAACTTTGCTTTACATGCAGGTGACATGATTCACCTAGATGTTCCAGGTCTCAGCGATAACAGAACCGAAACTCCAGACGACCAAGATGGTGGTCTATATATTATAACTGATATCTGCCATACAATAACTGCTAAATCTACATTCACAAGATGTAATTTATCTAGAGATTCTATCGGAAGAAAACCCGTTTCACGCTAATCAACTATGGAAAGTATCGAAAAGCACATCGAAAAGGACAAGGAAATCCTTCAAGATCCAACAACAAATCCACAAATGCGTCGTCATATTGAGGGTGAACTGCATGACTTAGAGGAATATGTAGAACATCACAAGAAAGAGATTGAAGCAGGTGATCATCACGATCCTACTTATCTTGAATTGTTCTGCGATCAAAACCCATCTGAACCAGAATGCCTGGTATATGACGACTGATGGAGGGAACGGGAGCACTATTTAATCCTGGATTTTTAGGAGGATCTTTCCTTTGGTGGATCGGTCAGATCGTTGATGACTCTACGTGGAGAGATAATATAAATCCTGGAAAATATGAAGATAGGACTTCCATTCCTGGATGGGGTAGAAGGTATAAGGTAAGAATTATTGGTCTTCATGACCAAGGTGAAACCACTATCCCATCTGATCAGTTGCCATGGGCACAGGTAATGTATCCTGTTACTGCTGGTGGTGGTCAGACAGGAGCGATGGATTCAACCAAGCTCCGTCAAGGAAACATGGTCTTTGGATTCTTCCTGGATGGACAGGAAAGACAAGTTCCTATTATTATGGGAGTTCTTGGTAATAACTCTCAAACTATTCTTGCACAAAAGAATAGCACAGTCGCAGATACTGTTACTGATACTCAACCTGGCATTCTTGCCAAGAGTGGATATTCTGAGGGATCAAGTCCAAAATCAGGCACTGCCAGAGAGGTTCCCCCAGATGATGATCTTTCATTGGAGCAACCTGCTGAAGGCACAGTATCCAATGAAAGCGCAGATGGTATTCAACAGACCACTGCTGCTGACTCTAGAAGACAAGCAAAGTGTGAAGAGAAAATCGCACTGATGAAACCAGACCCAAAAGAGTTTATTAGTTCTTCCCTTAAAGCTATACAAACTGTAATTGAAAATCTTACAAATAGAATTGATACTATCTTACAATCTCTTCAAAGCTATGCTGATGCGATTACTAATAACATAACAGATGCACAGCAAGCAATTCAAAATATTATTCAAAGTGCTTCCAGAGAGATTTCCAAGTTTATGAAACCAATCTTTGACAAGATTCAAGAGTTTGCATTGAAGATTTTGAATCAAGGATTCAATATGATTATTGCAGCACTACCATCCAGTATGAGATTTCAGTTTAAGGATATGGTGCAGCAACTCACAGAACTCCTGTTGTGTATGTACAATAAGATGACTGGTGGTCTCAAAGATCAGATTGCTGGTTCTATTTCTGATGCAATCAATCCACAACAATTGCTAGATGATGTCAACCAAGCAGTTTCAAACGGAGATCCTAGTGTAGGTGCTCCAACAAATCCCCGAGTCCCAATGTGTGCAGCAGAAGCAATTGTTGCAAAGGTCATAAACTTGAATAAAGAGGAGATTGACTCTTCTAACAATGCTATTGTTAATAATCTTAATGCATATCTTGAGGATACGAATGAGATGTTATCTGGCATCACTGGATTTCAATCTGAAATCACAAATCAAATCGGTGATATTGTTGGAAGTATGACTGGTGCTCTTGACTTTACTAACTTTCAAATAAATATTTTTGGTTGTGAATTAGAACCAACCGTTGCAGAATCTGATATATATACATTCTGTAGTGGTGGAGATCAAACTGCACCACCATCTAAACCAAGTAGTAAGTCTGTTGAGGAAGGTATTGTCAATAATCCAGATCCACCATCTGATCCACCAAAGACAGTTCCATACTTAGAACCACAAAGGTCACAACAAACTGTTGAATTGGTTCAAAATACGAACGCTAATCAGGCAGCAGAGAGGAGGGCTCTTGAGCAAGCACAAGATTCTGAAAGTAATGTTCAAGTCGATGATGATACTTAAATTTATCTAATAAATATCATTACCCAGAGGGGCAGAATATAACAAGATATGTCGTTTAACATTTTCGGTTCCGCAACTAAAGATAGTATTCGTGTCGGGTATGTTGATCCCGATAGAGGATATCTTACTGGTAAATCGATTTATGAAGCTAATGTTCATGCCTCTAAAAATCCTGGTGCTGTTTTTATCTTAGAGACAAGAGATAGAGTAAGATATTTAACGATTAATGAAGTTAATAAATTAACAACAAACGATATTACACCAGATCAAATTTCTTGTGAAGGAGGAATTAAAGGACTAAGCCCGACTGATGTTATCGCAGGCGATGTGTCTGCATATCCCTCAGGTAGTCAACCGATTATTGTATCCGGTGGAAGTAACCAAAAATCAAGAACAGATACACTGACTGGAAGAAAATTACCACCTCAAAAAAATCAGGTTAGAGTAGGGGCATCTGGTGGAACTCAATTAACAACGGGTGGTATTGGTGGTAAACCTGTAACCGCTGGAGGTAAATATCTTAAATCAGGTGGAAGACGAGTTAAGTCTGGAGGAACTGGAGGAGATGGTATTTTTCTTGGAGGCACAGGTGGCACACCAGTTCTTATTGATAATCAACCATTAACCATTAATGGAAAGGGAGTCTTTGCTGGTGGAAATGGAGGTGTCCCAATAACCTCTGGTGGACGTGGTGGTCAGAAACTTAAGACAGATGGTTCTCCCAATGCATGTGAGTCAAAAATCTTTATCAGTGGTGGTGGAGGAGTTGGTGCTTTCGCTGTCCCTGTGGTGGGAACAGATGGATCAATTCTTGCGGCAATCGTTACTGAGGGTGGATATGGATATAAAACTCCACCACAATCAAGACTATTTGATTCATGTAGAAGAGGTGTAGGCACTGTTCTTAAAACAAGCATTGGTTCAACTTCATCTACGACAATTTATTACGATCAAGAGGATGATTTTGAAGTTTATGACTTGACTCCTCCTTTTACTCTCTCTGGATATGGTAAAAGATTTGGACCAGATGGTGAGGAACTTGGTGACTGGGATCCCAATTTATTTGCTTCACTACAAGAAGATCCAATATCATTACAGATTAGAGACTATCAAGATTTTCTTAAACAACTTGAGAATCCATGGTGGCACACTAGAAAAGAAACTCCTTTGGAAGTTATCTTTAGAGAAAAGAATGATCAAGTAAAACATGATGTTCAACATTGGGCATGGGGTGGAAAGATTGTTGAGATAAAACAACCTCCCACTAAAAACGATCAATTTGAAGAATTGGAATTTGAAGTTTACACTCAAGGAGGAAACCAGGTAGAAAGAGATTTGCAATTTACCTTTACCTCAGAGGATGGTGGGCATAAATTTCAATTTAAAGCACCTGAGTTTAAAGAGGATAGAAAAACTAAAGTCAAAAGAAAAGTAAAAAGGAACACTGTGTATACGGTTGTTGCTAGCGGTAAATATAAAGGAAAGGGAGTTGAACAAGGTCTTGTTGCTGGTATTGGGAGAGGATCAAAAGAAATTAAAGGAAATAAAAAAGGAACAGTAATTTTTGCTGATTTTGTCAAATCTGCAAATGACAATGACGATTTACAAATTAGAGCAACTCAAGGTAAGTTCACAGCCAGTAATGAAAGAAAGAAGGATGGGCATTCTATAAATGACTTAACTTATAAATTTGAAAGTGGTAAAGATTTTACACCATCTCCTTCAAAAAATAAAAAAGTAATAGAAGACAGTTTTATGAATCGTTATGCGATTTCTCCAACTCCACCTTCTAATGTTCCCGGCACTGACTATGCTGGTCGTGTAGCTACTTTTGTATGGGAAGAAGATTTTCCACATAATGGTGAATATAAGTTCCGAGGCATGGCAGATAACATCGGAAAGATATACATTGATAATGAGTTGGTTCTGGAGGAGAGAAGATTTAAAGGTGATCCTGTT
>TARA_R100000278_G_scaffold1337_13_pt1 | contig 15815 bp, 6 predicted proteins | sample TARA_R100000278 | Tara Oceans TARA_R100000278 (sample SAMEA2620755) | marine metagenome | biome: marine biome (ENVO:00000447); feature: deep chlorophyll maximum layer (ENVO:xxxxxxxx); material: "saline water (ENVO:00002010), including plankton (ENVO:xxxxxxxx)" | depth 66 m | reverse complement strand
AAAAATAATTATGGCAATAAGCGTAGATACAGTATATCAAAGAGTGTTGGCGTTAGCTAACAAAGAACAAAGAGGATATATAACACCTCAAGAGTTTAACTTACTAGCAAATCAAGCTGAACTCGAAATATTTGAAATGTATTTTTACGACTTGAATATTAGAGAAAGAGTAGATGTTGAAAGAGACCAACACACTACACTATCTGATATTACTACACTAATAGGTAGAAAGTTAGATCCATTTGTTACAATAGCAACGGTCACTTCTGGCCACACGTTTCCTGCTGCATACATGATAGGTAAAATATTCCACAACAACCGTTTATGCAAGCAAGTTCCTAGAAACGAAATATTCAACTTATTACAATCACCCAGACATGCAACCATGCTTAGTAGGTCACCAGTATATTGTGAAAGCGATACAACTGGTCAAGATATAGAAGTGTATGGTGGTGCTACACAAGCCGCTGGTAACACAGTTACTTGTGAGGTTATAACTGCACCTACAGGAAATGTAGCTTGGGGATATGTGGTTGTAAACGAAAAAGCTTTATACAACGCGAACTCAGCTGTGAATTTTAACTTACATGATTCTGAAGAAACAAACTTAGTAAACAAAATAGCAGAGTTAGCTGGTATAGTAATAAACAAAGCTGGTCTAGCTAGTACGTTTGCTGGTAGAGATGCTAATGAAACACAAATCAAAAAACAATAAACTATGGGTTTAAACTTTCCAAATAATAACGACAGTTCGTATTATGTAGCTAATGGTAATCATGGTGAATATCAATATATAAGTTTAGAGGATATTGTTGAAACATTCATGGCTACTTATGTTGGTGAAAACAAAGTGTGTAAAAATGTTCTTGCTGCAGATGTTTACTTTCATGCTACGAGAGCTTTTCAAGAATTAAGCTATGACACACTTAGAAGAGTTTTATCACAAGAATTAGTAATACCTAACTCTTTACACATGTTACTACCTAGAGACTTTGTAAACTATATAAAGTTTAGTTGGTCTGATTCTAGTGGTATAGAACATGTCATATATCCAGCTAGTAAAACTTCAAATCCAACAGACATAGGTTATGACGCATCTACAGATACATATAGTTTTACAGCTAATGTTTTAGATAGCGACGAAACATCTGATACAATGACTAATTTTAAATCAGCTACACCAGTTGAGAACCAAGATAGCTACGATGATGAAGATTATGATTATTTAGTAGGGCAAAGATATGGGCTTGATCCTCAATACTCTCAAATAAATGGATCGTTTTTTATTGACTATAAAACAGGAAAAGTTCATTTTAGCTCTAACTTAGCGGGAAAAACTGTGATAATAAAATACATAAGTGATGGTTTAATAGAGTCAGAAAGTGATGCTGATATAAAAAAGGGAGACTCTGTTATACATAAGTTTGCTGAAGAAGCTTGTTATAAACATATATTATATGGATGTTTATCTGCTTTAGCAAACCCTCCAGCACAATTAGCAATGATTAAAAAAGAAAAATTTGCAGAAACAAGAAATGCAAAAATAAGATTATCCAATATAAAAGTTGAAGAGATTACTCAAATATTAAGAGGTAAATCTAAATGGATTAAACACTAGAATAATATGGCAGAAATGAAGAGAACGTTCTCTGAGTCCAAGATGAACAAAGATCTTGATGAAAGACTTGTTCCTAATGGTCAATACAGAGATGCAAAGAACATACAAATATCTACATCTGATGGTTCTAATATAGGTGCTGCTCAGGTTGTTTTAGGTAATGCTAAAAAAGCTGTTGGCTCTGTTGATGAGCTGTACACTACAACAGTGGGTGTTTTAGATGTTCCTGAAAAAGATTTAATATATTACTTTGTTGCTGCTTATGGTTGGGAAAGATATAATTATGCTCCTAATATATACAAAGATTTAATTATAGAGTATGACACTGTAAACGATTCTTTTAAATATGTTTTTGTAGATATATTTAAAGTAAGAGCAACACAAGAGGGAGCACCATCTGCACCGGGTAGATTAAATGTTAGTAGTAACGGTGATAACACTATGAATATTACTGGTGCTAGAATCGGTATGCAAGTTGTTGGTACTTTTACAAATACAACTGGTGGTACTATAACTTGGCGTGGTAACAACGTTGCTAATGGTGCTACTTACACTTGTATAACTAATGATGAGGTATTTATAACAGATATTCAAATTGATGCCGCTAACAACAGATGGCATTTAATATTAACCACTAATAAATACGGTGAAAACTTACGTTGCACAGCTAATGATACATACGATTTAAGAGCTGATAGGGTATTAAACTTTAGTCACAACAATAAAATACCTGCTATAAATCATTTAGATGGTATGATATTTTGGACTGATGACTCAACTGAGCCTAAAAAAATAAACATAGAAAGATCTATAGCTGGTACTGGAGGTATACACTATATGCCTAATGGTGGTATAAATGGTTTTGCTGCTGGTGTTCCTAGTGATAATCCAGCTGTTAACATACAGAATAACAACGCTCACTTTCACACTAGGCTAGTTATAGATAAAGACTTTCAGCTTAGACTAGCGGTTAACCATACGGAACAATTACCTATACCATGTAGAGAACAACACATAACGGTTATAAAGAAAAACCCTGAAATGCCGCTTGACCTTGAAATGTCAACTACAGCCGCTACTAGAGTACCATCCGGTTCTACAACTCCAAACAGTATATTTACTCAATTTAACGACTCTAACGCTACTAGTGTTTTTTACGACACAGCTAATAACCAACCTCATGAAGTTGGCCACCAATTAACAGTAACTTTTAACACAGCGGTAGATTTTAGACCTGGTGATGTATTGCTTTTCTTAAACGATTTAAATGCTAGTCCAGATGCTTTTCCAACTGAAGATGCTTTAGTTAGAGCTGTTGTTATAAATGGTCCTGGTGGTTATCCAAACAATGGTGGTTCAGTAGGTCCTTACACTATAGAAATACAGTCTGTTGATGCTACACTTGGTAATATACCTGAAGACTGGTTAGTTAGATTAGAACAAGAAAAACCTTTATTTGAGTATAAGTTTCCTAGATTTTCCTACAGATGGAAATACACTGATGGTGAATACTCTTGTTATGCTCCTTGGTCTGAAATAGCTTTTTTACCTGGTGATTTTGATTATTTACCTAAAAAAGGTTATAATTTAGGTATGCGTAATAATGTTAGATCGCTAAAATTAACAAGATATTTTCAAGAACCTTCTAATACACCTGAAGATGTTATTGGTGTTGAACTACTTTATAAAGAAACAAACAAGGCTGAGGTTTATACTATAAAAGAATTAACAATGAAAGATGGTCCTCCTTTTTGGCCAGCTTGGAATATTAACTTTTACAATAGAGGTGAATATGAAATAACATCAGAAATTATACACGCTATAGTCCCTTCTAACCAATTGTTAAGACCTTATGATAATGTACCTAGAAGAGCTAGAGCTCAAGAAATAACTGGTAATAGATTAGTTTATGGTAACTATTTACAGAACTATAATATATCAGCTGGTTCTGTTTCTAGAAGTTTAGAAATAGATGTAAACTACGCTAGCGAGTTAATAGATAACTCTATAAACCCTGATGGTATAGAGACACCTACTTTGTCTTGTAAAACTATGAGAACCTACCAGGTTGGTGTAGTTTTTCGTGATAAGTATGGTAGAGAAACACCTGTGCAAGTTCCTAAAAGCGGTGGTTCTGTAACAATACCTAAAAAAGCTTCTACTACAGCTAATCAAATAACAGCAACATTAAGATCAGATCCTCCTTTCTGGGCTGAGTCTTTTAAATATTACATTAAAGAAACATCTAACGAATACTATAACTTAGCTATGGATCGTTTTTACGATGCTGAAGATGGTAACGTTTGGATTAGTTTTCCTTCTGCAGAAAGAAATAAAATAACTGAAGACACATACTTAATACTTAAAAAACAGCACGACAGTGATATTGCTGTAATAGATCAAGCTAGATATAAAGTTATATCTATAGCTGAAGAACCACCAACCTTTATAAAACAATATAGAAAGTCTTATGGTATGGCTCATGTGGATTATGCAGCCGCGGGAGCACCAGAGCCAGACAAATCTTTTATACTTGTAAGAAAAGATGATTTCTTAGCTACGTTTAGTTCTGTTGTAGAACCTGATTTAAAAGAAGATTTAGAACTAAGAATAGGTGGTACATCTGGTGGTACACCTCTATTAAGTAATTTTTATGATGTTGTTTCTATAGCAGTACCATCAAGTGGTACTTGGGTTAAAATAACTATAGCTGGTAAGTTTGAAAACGACTGTAATCAGTTTGTTGGTTTGAACTTAGACAACGACCTAAAGTTAGAAATTTTACAAAATACACTTAAACATAAACCGGAGTTTGATGGTAGATTTTTTGTAAAGATATACAAAGACTTAATATTACAAAACAAACTTTTAAATAACTTTACAACAGATTTAGAGTACGCTGTTGTAGATACTATGAGGGTTGGATTTTTAAATGATCACAACGGTAGTGGTGAAAGCTTTTGGAGTGACTGGAAACACACCAACTATAAAGATCAGTATGACAGAGGTAATCAGTGGTTTTATGATGATGAAGATTATCAAGACGATAGTTATTACCCTACTCCTGGTTTTTGCAAGGGAGGTTGTTTTGATCACGCGGGTAACGCTCACTTTGATATATCTTTTGCAAACTTTCATCAAGATTCTAATCCTGTTGGTTATGCAGGAAATATATTCCAAGTTCCGTATACTAGATTAACAAACATAGGAGGTTTAATTAGATTTGCTGAAGATCCAGCCCAAACTATATGGGAAATAGTACAAGTAAGAGGTAGATTATATACAAACCTTGGTGCTGGTATGAATTACTTTGGAGGTGAAAGTGGTAGTGCTAGTAGTCCACTTGTTGGTGGTACTGGCGATAGTGACTGGAACTGGAGTAATAGTGATTCTAACTCTGGTAATCAAAGATTTGGTATTAGGGTTAAATTAAGAGGTTACAGAGATCTTGATAACGTAGATGTTACTGGGCTAGGTACACATGATGAGTGGTTTAGTCCTAACAGAGTAGACGCTAATGGTGACTCACACTATTTTTGTCCTATTGCTAGTGGTTTAGTTGGTGGTAACTCTTATTGGATGCAACCAGATGGTACGTTAGCAGTTAGAACCGCACAATCCGCTACATGTTCTCATAGTAGTGGTATATTCAATGGAATGACACATCCTACTATAGATGGTTTTTCAGCAAACCCAAGAAACGATAGTACTATAGAGTTTATGGAGCCTTTTATAGTTACGGATAGTGAAGGTGCTCAAGAATTTTCAAGTAACAATCCAGCTATATGGGAAACAGAACCTAAAGAAAATGTTGAACTAGATATTTATTACGAGGCTTCCGCTGCAATACCCGTTAAGTTTTCAAAAGAAACAAACGAAATGATAGTGCCATACAAAGCTACTTTTGAGCATGGAGGCACAACACACACCGTAACAAGTTTATCTGATAACAACATAACTTTTACACCAGCTTTAACAGCTGTTATACCTGAGTTTGATCCAGCTTTACCAAGTATAACTGGAAATGAAAGCTCTATAACTATATATAGATACGATGGTTCTAAAATAACTTCTAAAGTAAATGTAAGTGGTAACGTTCCTGTTGGTGCTACTACAATACAGTTATTTATGGGTGATAACCCTCGTAAACATGATTTTTCAATTGTTACTAAAAATGCAACACATCACCAAACATATTACTTAGGCTGGTGGAACTGTTGGGCTTGGGGTAACGGTGTTGAGTCAGATAGAATTAGAGATGATTTTAATGCACCACAACTAGATAACGGTGTGAAAGCTTCAGCTTCTGTAGCAGAGCCTTATAAAGAAGAACATAGAAAAAATGGTTTTATATGGTCTGGTATATTCAACTCTATAAGTGGCGTTAACAACTTAAATCAATTTATAGCAGCAGAACCTATAACCAAAGATTTAAATCCTGGTTATGGTAGCATTCAAAAAATGCATGCTAGAAACACTGATACAGTAGCCTTTTGTGAAGATAAAGTTTTAATCATATTAACAAACAAAGACGCATTATTTAACGCTGATGGTAACTCTAACGTTACTGCGACTGCTAGAGTTTTAGGAGCTGCAACACCTATACAAGGTGAGTATGGTATATCCACTGATCCAATGAGTTTTGCTAAAACACCTTTTGGTGCTTACTGGTGTGATCAAATGAGAGGGCAGGTTTTAGGTTTACAAGGACAATCAAGCATAAGCGTTATATCTGATGTTGGAATGAAAGATTACTTTAATGATAATCTTCAAGGTGTTACAGATATACTTGGTACTTACGATGGTAAGAAAAATGAATATAACTTAACGTTTGGAACAAGAGCTTACAGAAGTCAGATGAGGCCAAGTGGAACTACTGTTTCTTGGAACGAAGATATTAAAGGCTGGGTAAGTTTTAAATCTTTTGATCCTGAAAACGGTATTAGCTTAAACAACGAGTATTACACGTTTAAGTTTGGTCAAATATGGAAGCATCACCAAACAATTAACCATTTGGGTAATCCAAATCCTAATAATATGTTTTATGGTATACAGTATTATCCTAGTATTAAATTGTTGTTTAATGACGATCCTGGTTCTGTTAAAAGCTTTGGAACCGTTAACTACGAGGGTACTCAGTCTAGAATAACCGCTTTTGTAAATCCTTCAGTAACAGATGCTGCTGGTAATACATTTAATATAGGTGATAGAGAGTATTATAATCTAACACAAAAACAAGGTTGGTATATAGATAGTAGTACCACAAACCTACAGTCAACTGAAAACATAGAGTTTAAAGAAAAAGAAGGTAAATGGTTTAGTACTTTTACAGGCGCTACTACTTTACTTTCAAATTTAGACGAAAAAGAATTTAGTGTTCAAGGTATTGGTATGGCTACTCAAGAAACAGTTGTAGATTCTGGAACTAATAGAAGTCAACGAAAATTTACGTTTAACGTTACAAACAACACAGCTACTGGTGGTGGTACTTACGATGCTACAGCTGATAGTGGTTGGACTACTGAAAATGTTTCTAATCAATCAAGCCACACAGATGGAACAACCGTTGGTACTAACAACACAAGTTTTAAAGAGCTTACAATAACAAATATTGTAAATGATGAGTACACTGGTATAAATTTAGACGCCTTTGATTTTACTATTGGAGGAGATGTTACAATAACAGATACAACCTTTAGAACAATAGAAAAACAAGGTGGAGGAAGCTGGAACGCTACAGCTGGTGTAAACAAGATAGAGTTGTTTAACAATGGTGTTGCTGGTGAACCAACTAATACTATTAAAGTTAAGGTTTACTATGATAACTTTACAATAACACAAGATACTGTTTACACTGTAGATTTAGACAAGCAGACAGTTAGTTTAAACACACTACTAAAAACACCGTTTGAAGCTTTAGTTCAGCATGATGGCACGGTAGGTAATTTTAATTTAACTATAGCTAATGTTAATGATATTAATAGAACAACTGATAGTAAAAGACCACTAAAAGGTCACGATGCGTATGTTCATACTGGTAATTTAAATAAAGGTCAAACTACGCTTTGGGGTAAATACACGTTTACAGCTTCTAATGGTTATTATTTTAAACCTTTAGATCCAAGAAACCCAAATCCTGTAGACGTAGATTACACCTCTACAAATAGAGAGCTTGGAAAACAGTTTGATGTAAAAATAACACCTACATTAAATTCTGCTAATCAATGCACCGTTGCTGTTGTAGAGTTTTTCTTTACACCGCTGGCTGGTGAAGACGATCAACTACCTACTACTGGAAGTTTTGCAGATTTTGATAATCAATTTACAATTAGACTTGCTACAGAGCAAATAACACAAAGTGGTTATTCTGATAATGTTGTTGCAGCTATTAAAAATGTTTCTTATAGAAAAGATATATTAACCTCTGTTATAGCTCAACAGCAACTTATAACAATACAAGCTTCGGCTCCTGGTAGAACATCTTTCCAATTGGGTAGAAAGAGTGGTAGTGGTACGGTTGACTTATATTATAATTTTGCAACAGATGCTTGGCAAGCCGGTGCTTCTACTAACACTGTTGACTTTACAAAAGATGAGTTGATAAAACAGTTTTCTGTTTTTCATTCTACTTTAAATGAAGATAAAACATATTCTGTAAAACTAATAGAAACAACAGGTGGCGGCCTTACACACTTAGATGTTCCAACTAGTACAGCTGGAGTTCCAGACGCGTTTGAAGAATTAACATATAAAACAGCAACAAACGTTACTGGATCTGTAAACGCTGTTAACACTAGTGGTGGTACCGCTATAACTGGCTTATCAGTTACTAATAATACTGCTACGACAAAAGCTAGAGTACCTCAGTTTAGAAAACCTAAAGCACTTCAGCTTAGTAAAGATAGAACTTACAACACAATAAATTTTGTGTATACAATCACCGGTGAAGGAAAAGCAATATCAATATCTTCAGGTAACGGTAGACAACCTGTTGTTGATGATAGCGGCTCAGGTAGCAGCCATCAAATACGTGATGTTAGAGGAGCTGGACATACAGTTTGCTTACCAGCAAATAGCTTGGCTCCAGCTGGTGGAAGATATATATATTTAGACGAGTATAATGGTGATGGATTAAAAGTAGGTATGGGAGTGTCAGATGTAGGTTATGAAAGAGGTCAAAAAAGTTATAGTGGTACGATTTTAACTGCTAGTAGAATAGCAAGTGGTGCGAATGTAACAGCTATTGATAGCGCTGGGTATAATATTGGTGGTACTAATTATAAATACAGAATAACAATATCTGCTGATATAGTAGATACGGGTGCAGCGTTTGCTCAATATGATAAAATTGAATTTACTAGTGACTGGAGTTATGCTTTAAGAGCTACAGCTGTTCAAGATAGTGCAACACAAGTAACAGTTACTGTTAGTTATATAGCAAAAGACTATGGTGATGCCACACCTAACGGAGCTATTACTTTGTATCCTAAATTTTTAAATGTAACATAAACAATAAAACATGCCAACAACTTTAACATTTTCTAAACCATTAAACGTTTCTTGTCAAATAGGAGATACGGCTTATTATGTTCTTACTACAGCTTCTGGAAACTTTACAGTTAATTTAGCTAATGTAATTGAGATAGGACCTATTTCAGCCATAAACAATCCACAAAGTAACGCTCCTACCATTGTTTGTAGCCCAAGCTTGTTGCCAGTCGGATTTAATCCTCCTCCTGCATTTATTCTTTTTAGCAAAGACAATAAAGCTAACTTAAGTAGTATATTAGGTTATTATTTAGAGATGGAGTTTAAAAGTAATAAAGCTGGATCTGATCACGAAGAAATATTTTCCGTAGGAACTGATTATTTTATAAGTAGTAAATAACATGTAAATAGTGTGATTATAAAGTAAATTAAATATAATTACATGTCTAATAACGAAATACGCAAAACAAACCGTGAAAAAATACTTAATTTTCAACAAGCGTTAATTAATAATGCTGATGAAATTAATGTGGTAACACACCAAGATTCAGAACATTTCCCGTTAAAACATACGTTTGCTGATGGAATATATGTTAGACAAATGTCAATGAAACCAGGCTCAGTTGTTGTTGGTGCTATACATAAACATCTGCATGTTTGGTTTTTATTAACTGGACATATATCTGTAGCCACAGAAGATGTTATAGAAGAGTACGTTGCGCCTTGTTATGTTGTTGCTACTCCTGGAACAAAAAGAGTTATATACGCAAACGAGGAAAGTGTATTTGTAAACATACATAAAAACCCGACTAACACTCAAGATATACAACAATTAGAAAAAGATATTGTTGCAAAAGATTTTAAAGAATATGAAGATTATATTAACAAAAACAAATAAGATATGAGTTTTTTACTAGTAGGTGCTGCCGCTATTGGTGTTGGTGCTGGTGTAGCTAAAGCTATATCTGGTGGTAAGCAAAAGAAAGCAGCTAAAAAAGAAGCTGAAGCCGCTAAAGCAAGATTAGAACAACAAAAAGAAGCGTTTAAAAACTTAGACACTTCAAACCCTTATAAGGACATGCAGAATACTATGGAAGACTTAACTGTTAATCAACAGCAGGCTGAGTTTGAAAGAGCACAGCAACAACAAAGTCAAGCTAACATACTTAATAGTATGAGAGAAACTGCTGGTAGTTCTGGTATAGCAGCATTAGCACAAACCTTAGCTAACCAAGGCGCTATGGATGCTCAAAAAGCATCAATATCAATAGGTCAACAAGAAGCTGCAAATCAACAAGCTGAAAGAAGTATGGCCTCTCAAATACAAAATCAAAAAGTTCAAGGTGATATTATGTCGCGTGACATGGAAAGAAACAAAGTATCTACACTTATGGGTATGGAAGCTGGAGATGTTGCTGCTGCTAATCAAAAAGTAGCTATGGCAGATGAAAAAATGTGGTCAGGTATATCAGGCGCAGCTAGTTCTGTAACAGGCGCTTTAACTGGTGGAATGGGTGGAGCCGGTGGTGGTGTTGGTGGTGGACATCAAATGGACTTCCAAAATCCTTTCTGGAAACAACAACAATAAACTATGAAAGATAAATTTGAAAAACACATGATGTACAAGGGTGATAAAGCTGTTATGGCTAAAACATACCAAGAACATCTTGATTTAAAGAAAAAAGGTTATAATCATACTAAGCCAAAAAAATCCCCTTTAAAACAGATGGATTCTGGATTAGTTCAAGCATATACTAACGCTAAAATGTCAGAAGCTGCTAACTACGCTAGTAGTAGAGGTTTTGATACTTTAATGAATATTAGTAATGACTTAGTTAGTGGGTTGCACGCTAGAGCCGCTCAAAAAAAGCAAATAGAAAAAGCAGCTGAAGAAAAAACAGATGGTATAGTTCAAGAGTGTTTAGCTACTGGTGGTGCTTTGGGTGAAAACACGTTTAATAGTTGTTATCCACATACAGAAGATCTTCAAAAACAATATATAGAGGCTGTTAAAAATAATGATAAAAAAGCTCAAGCAACAATAATGCAACAGCTAAATGAGTTTAGTGTCGGTGTTGGTGGTTTAAAAGAACTTAATCAAGACGTTGCTTTAGCTCTAGATCAAAAAGATTTAAGTGCAAATATAAGTCCTAGTAGTCCAGAATATTTAAAACTACAAGCTTTTTTAAACAAAGAAACAACACAAAGATATGACCCTGAAACAAAGTCGTTTATATACACATCTCAAATACCTACTGGTGAAAATGATGAAAATGGAGAGCCTATAATGGAAGAGGTTGAGTTTAGTAACTCAGATATTCAAAACATACTAAAAGAAAATACAACTGATAGTAAGTCTATAGCTGATATTAGAGATTTAATAATACAAGCTGGTGACGAAGCTATTACGCAAAATAGATCTGGTTACCTTGAAGATGATTATGATGCTGTTAGGACTACTTCTAAAATGAATACTATAATAAAGAAAGGTAATTTAAATTCTTTGTTATATGATGACGTGTTAGAAGACGGAGGTTCTTTTGCTCAAAACATAGCAGATAATCCAGAAATAGAGAACATGACATACGAGTCTTTAGGTATAACAATGAATAATGGCGTTTTAGAAATAGACACGGATGGTGATGGAAAAGTAGATTCTTCTTTTCAAGATGATGGAGATGGTAAGATTAGTGCAGAAGAAAAACAAACGCTTTTGAGCTCTGGCTTTAAAGATCAAATAATAGATGCTTTAATAAATCCTAAAAATGATAACTTTGATGAAGAAAGAACTAGAGGTATTATGGCTACGTATTTTAGTGCAGCCGTAGGAAAACAATATAGAAACAAGAAAGATAAAAAGAGAACAACTGGTCAATACGACGATTTATAATAAAATAATATGTCACAAAAACTATATGCTGCGTTAACTAGTGCCGGATCTTATACAAAATCGTACAAAGACTTTGAGTCACAGTTTTCTACGCGTGAAAAACAAAATGCCCTTTACGAAACTTTAGTTGCTAGTGGTACTTACACTAAATCGGAAGATGAATTTGTAAAACAGTTCTTTCCACCTAAAGTTGTTAAGCCTGCTCCTAACAAAGTAAGCTCTCAATCTAATCCTGAGGTAACCTCTTCAGGACAACCCCAAGTAGACTTATCACAAATCACAGACCCTAAACAAAGAGCTTATCATGAAAGAATGATGAAGAACCCAAATGCGGTTTACAATCCAAATACGGGAGGTTACACTTTTATAAAAAAAGGTCAGAAAAAAGAAGACGTAGTACACCAAACCCAACAAGAAGTAAACGCTAATATTGAACAAAGCAAAAAGGTAAAACAAGAGCAAGAAGATCAAAACATGCTAAAGAGTGCACACATTACTTTTGATCAGATGAGTAAAGGTGAAGGGTTGTTTGATGACAAAGAAAAGATATACAAACAAAACTTAGAAAAGTTTTACGAAAAAGAAGGTATAACAGTAAACATTATTGATGAGTGGGGAAGTGATGACCAAATAGAGTTAGTTGATGCTAATGGTAGAAAACTTCAAATAAGATCTAGTCTACTAAAGAAACGTCCTGACATGATAATGAACCGTATTAGTAATTGGGTTCAAACAAGTAGAAAAGACATAGTTGAAAGTAGAGGTAAAAAAGTTGAAAAGATTAACCCTGAAGATCTTGTTATACCTGGCTTTGAAAATCAAATTGATAAAGACATAAAAAATCTTGAAGAAATTATTGAAAATTCAACTGGGCCAACTAAAGAAAAGCTGAAAGCTGAGCAAGAGTTGAGTGTTTTAAAAGAACAGAAACTCGACAATGAGTTTGATCAAAATTATAGAAAGCAAGACGAGCTGTTAGAAAAGTATAACTCAGAAGTTAGTGAGGTTGCTAAAAACTATGAGAGTTATTTAAAACAAAACCAACCAGATTTAACTGAAGAACAAATAGCTGAGCAAGTTGACAAAAGAGTTAACAGCTATATAAACGGAAACTTTTCGCTTCCTGAAAGAAGAATTATAGAAGAAAACGTAGGTGGCATTAAATATGGTTCAAGAACAACAAGAGGAACAAAAGAAATAAGAGACGCGGCTATAGCAAATCTTAAAAAATCTATAGCAGATGGTTATGGTAGTGGTCAATTTAAAGATGCAGATGTTGACTTAGAAAAATATATAGGCGATGACGAGTGGAAATTGCTAGATGGTTTAAGCATGGAAGAAATAGAAGCTTTAGCTGGTTTAACTGTACGTGGTGATAAAGCGGTTGAGGTTGACGGTAGTATTTGGAACGATGAAAAGAAACAAGCTCACATTAATAAAATAAAAACAAAGCTTTTTAATCAAGAAAACAGAGATGCTGTTAAACAGTCAAGATTATTAGAGCAAGAGTTTGAAGGTTTAGAAGTAACATCTACAAACTTAGAAAAAGAAGCTCAATCACTACAGAGTAGAACAGAGGTTTTTAACGCAAGAATGAACCCTGTTATAGAACAACTAGAAACACAGCAAGCACAAAAAACAAATTTAGAGGCTGAGTTACAAAGCTTGTACAATGAAATAGATCAATCTGCTCAACCAACAACACAAGAAGAAGTTAACGAGTATAATAATAAGATTAAAAAATACGAAGGCTTATTAAGTAAGTATAACGGTTTAACAGAAAACATTCAAAATACATACTCTACTTATGAAGAGTTAATGAAAGAAGGTGATGCTTTAAAGCAAGAGTCTGAGAACTTTAACAGTAGATTAGAACAGCATAAAGGTCAAGTAAAAGACTTTACTAAAAGATCTGATATAGTACAAACACAAGTTGATGCAACGAAGGCTAAATACGGTATAGAAATTGTTGATGGTTTCATGAAGTTTAAAAACGATTATGTAAACATAGACAGGTACGAAGAGTGGAGAAAAAGACACAAGATAGAATACTCTATATTTGATAAAGACGCTTGGGCGTTGTTTGGTCAAGGTCTTGGTCAAACAGCTTTAAAATGGGCTACAGGTACACCGTTGTTAGCTAACCAAGCCTTAAGTGCTGCGTTTGGTGATTTTGCAGATGATCCAAATCAGTATGATAGATTAGACTTCTTAGAAGACATGTATGAGAAGTATACTAATTATGATTTAGTTGGTGTTGCTAGAGATGAGGATTACAACCCTGGCGACATGAGTGTATTAGATAAAGGTACTAGAGCTATTGCTCAAGGACTTCCTTTTATGTTAGCTATTGCTGCTAGTGGTGGAAAAGAAATAATAAAAAACCCAGGAGCAATGTTTAGTGGTCCTTTAGGTAAAAAGCTTATAGAAAACTTACCTTTAGCTGTAACTGGTTTTAACTTAACAGCTCAAGATAATGTTATAGAAGGTAAAAGAATGGGCTTAAGTGATAATCAAGCTTTAGCTTATGGTACTATTGTTGGTAGTACTATAGGTATGTCACAGATGATAATGCCTGACTCTAATTTTTTAACTGGAGCTGGAAGTGCAAGTGCTAAAAATGCTTTGAAAGAGGCTTTGAAAAATATAACCACAAAAGCTGGTATGAAGTATGTTGCTAAAAACTGGGCTGGTAATGTACTTAAAGAAGTTCTTGAAGAAGAAGTTGAATTTGCTTTAGAGTCGTTAACACAAGGTGCTTTTGGTTTAGAGCATGCTAAAGGTTTTACTGATTGGAAAAACCACTCTAGATTAATACATGACACTATATGGTTATCAGGTGGTATGGGTGCTGTCGGTGCTAAAAGAGATTACAAAAACTTTAGAAACGCAGCAATGCTTAAACTTAAAGGTAACACTGAACCTGTACTAAAACAATTAAATACTTCAATACGTGAAATTGAAAAGCGTATAGAAAAAGCTGGTCAAGAAAACGATACTGATGCCATGCAAGAGTATGACAAGCAATTAAAACAATTACTCAATGCTAAAAACTACATAAACAATTTTAAAGCAGCACTTAACGTAGCACCAGAACTAGTTACTGAAGATGAGTTAGAGTTGCTAGTTGAAAAAATGAGATTAGAGCAGTTAAAAGCTAATCAAGATCCTAGTTTTCATAAAGCAATTGATAAACAGTTAGATGATATTAATGCTAAGATAGAAGACTCTGCTGTGCAAAGAAACCAAAAAGAGATTTACAAAAGAACAGTTGAAAACGTGAAAAATATGATTAACGGAACAACTGATTCACAAGGTAAGACTAGAACTGTTAAAGAGTTTGAAGACGATCAAGACGGTAGTGCTATAGAAAAAATAGACAAATGGCTAGAAGAAAATGGATATAGCCAAGAACAAAGGTCTGAAGCTGCTCAAGGTGTTTACGGTACATACTTAACAGATAAAAATGGTAACAAAGTTTTAGTTTTAAACAAGTCTTTTTCTCAAGAAGGTGGTGCTGGAGTTAATGTAGCTGCACATGAGTTTTTACATGACATGATGCAAACAACCTTTGCTGCTACAGATGCTGATGGTAACATACTTAGAGATAGAGATGGTAATATACAAATAGATAAAAAGAAAGCGATAGCTATTGGAGGTAGTTTATTTGAATGGGTTAAACAGCAAAAAGGCGAAGATTTTATTGATAGTGAAATGTATAATAGACTAGCTACCTACGGAGATAAACCTAGTAGCCAACAGTTTCAAGAAGTTATGACGTTGTTATCAGATGCCGTTGTTAGTGGTGATATGACTTTT
>TARA_R100000278_G_scaffold116677_1_pt1 | contig 16003 bp, 24 predicted proteins | sample TARA_R100000278 | Tara Oceans TARA_R100000278 (sample SAMEA2620755) | marine metagenome | biome: marine biome (ENVO:00000447); feature: deep chlorophyll maximum layer (ENVO:xxxxxxxx); material: "saline water (ENVO:00002010), including plankton (ENVO:xxxxxxxx)" | depth 66 m | reverse complement strand
AGAGGCTGAAGATTTTAAAAAGCCAGTTGAAGATAAGCCGATGACAAAATATCAAGCCACTCAAATAGTTAATATACTAAAACATCAAGTGGGTTATGATAAAGACGTTGTAAAGGCTATTATGAGAGATTTAACACATACAGAGGCAATCGATGTTTTAGACCATTTTCATAGTGGCAGGATTGAGGAAGCAATAGAAACTTTTTACAAACTATATAAAGGAGAAAAATAATGAGTGCATTTAAATTTGAAGTTGGTAAACCTAGAGAAGTTATACTTGGTTTTGATAAGCCTAAACAAGGTACAAATAGTTATGGTAATTGGTATTTATATGGTATTAAAAATGGCGATTTGTCAAGTGATGAAGATGCTTTCTTTGCAACACAAACACTTCACACCATGATACAAACAGTAGGTGCAGGAGAGGGTGATAAAATCAAAATTGAAAAATGTCAAGAGGGTGGAGTAGATTTTTTCAAAGTAAATGATTTAACTATGAATGACATGAATAGTGGTGGCTCTGCACAAAAAATTGCAGAATCTAGTCCACACCCTTTGCAATCAGAGATACAAAATAATATATCTTATGATGACTTATTAGAAAAGTATAAAGATCTCAAATCAAGGTACGAGGAACTTAAGAATGCAAACGATATACCTTTCTAAGCAAGGCAGAATAATGTTTGATGATAGTGAAATAACTTTCGATATGTTTTATAAATTATATCCAAGAAAAGTTGGTAGATTTATGGCTAACAAATCATTTAATAAACTAAAAAAAGCTGATAAGAAGTTAGCTTATGATGGATTATTAAATTATATAAAGATTTGGAAGCACGATAAAACAGAAAAGCAGTTTATACCTCATCCTTCTACTTGGCTGAATCAGAGAAGATGGGAGGATGAGATAGACGTGCCTAAAACAAAGAAACAAAAAACTCAGAATGTGAATCTCGAAGTCATGCAGTATCGCAAAAAGCAACAAGAATTACTCGATAAATCTGCCGATACAAATGAAATAAGAGAGGCATTGTCTGGGTTTTTAGGAAGAAAAAATGGAAGAAAATAAAATAATAAACAAGATAAATCAATATCGTCAGCAAGTGCATTTGGAGTATGATGATCCTCAATTAGATATGATAATAAAAACATTATTTAATTCTGTGCTTATTATGAAAGATAGTAAATACGATGTTGCAGATAAAGCATTGAAAGAAATATCTAAATATTTAGGAGATTAATATGAATGCAAAAGAATATAATTTAAGGCGAGTATATCTTTGTCGTTATAAAGACTTAAATACTGAAATATGTAGCTTTCATGCCAATCAAATATCGGCAAAAAAAGCACAAGTAAAGTATAAAAAAGAGTATAATATTGAAGCTATAATTGAAATGAAAAAAGTAGGCTATAGCAAGAAAGGTTTTTTAGATTTTTTTAATAAGTATGGTATCATACATAAAACAAAGGATTAGAATTAGGGGTAAGGTTTTTTCTTAACTCTCTTTGGCTGCCCAGCCAAAACCCCTCCTTACCCCTAGAATTATTATGAAAGCAAAAATATATAAAGAACTAGATTACGTTTATATAGTCAATGGAAAGAAGTTTGTCTGTAAAAAGAAAGCTGAAAAATATGCTGAAACAATTTATAAAAAATTAAAAGACTAATGAAAGTTTTAGAATTATTTGCAGGATCGAGGAGCTTTTCAAAAGTAGCAGAAAAATATGGATGGAATACATATACAACAGATCTTGAGCCTTTTGATAAGATAGACCAAGTATGTGACATATTTGATTTTGATATGTATAAAATGGGCAAAGATTTTGGAATACCTGATGTAATATGGGCAAGTCCACCATGTACTACATTTAGTGTAGCTAGTATTGGACATCATTGGAAAGGTGGTAATCAAGCATACATACCAAAAACTCAAGAAGCAGAATTAGGAATAAAAATTGTTGAAAAGACATGGAACATTATAAAAGCAGTTAAGGGTGCAAATCCAAATTTAATTTTTATTATAGAAAATCCTAGAGGCTTATTAAGAAAGTTAGACATCATACCACATAAACCTAAAACAGCATGGTATTGTCAATATGGAGATGATAGAGCAAAACCTACTGATTTATGGGTTAATTTTGATTTTACTCCTAAAAAATGTAAAAATGGGAATCCTGAGTGCCATCATCAGCCAGCTCCAAGAGGTAGTAGAACTGGAACTCAGGGATTAAAGAATGCTTATGAAAGAAGTAAAGTTCCAGAAAATTTATGTAAAGAAATAATAAATAACATTATCGAGATTTAAATGCCAAATAAAAAAGCCAAACAAAGAAAAATGGACAGAAAGAGAAAAAACTTAGAGATAAGACAGTATAAACGATTGCAAAAAAAATTAAGGAAACAAAATGGCTCATCCAAGTAAAGTAAAGGGCAACAAGTTTGAAAGAGATATTGTAAACAAAGCAAAAGAATTTGGATTAGAATCCAAGAGAGCCTACGCATCTAATGGAGAATCATTAGGAATGCACGCTGAAGTTGATTTACTTATAAAAGACTACAAAATACAGGCAAAAATACGAAAAAGCATAGCCTCCTACTTACTGCCTAATGAAAATGTAGACGCACAAATTATAAGACAAGACAGAGGCGAGGCTTATATTGTGTTAAGGTTAGAAGATTGGCTAGAACTTATTAGCAGTACCACTAACAATAATGTGGGAAGCTAATGGCGATAATATCATATAGATGTGGAAGCATTGATGAGTGTTGCTGCTAATAAAGACTCTTTAAAGTATTTAGACTATATTCGAGGATGTTATTGTCTAATATGCTTTTCAGAGAAGCCAGATCCTGACCATCTTGAAGCAATCGGTATGGGGGGAAATCGTAGAAAACCCACACTCAAACACTACTCAGCCATCCCTTTGTGCCGATTGCATCACTCTGAAAGACATAGTCTTGGAACAAAACGATTTGAAGATAAATATAAAATAAATTTATGGTACGAGTGTTTTAGATTATTAAGGGATTACTTTGTTAATAAATAAAAAAAGAAAAGATTACTGTAATAAAACAGGTAAAGAAACTGAAAAATTTTATGAATCTATTGTTAAATCTAGGGGTAGAAAAGTAATAAAATCGAGCAAAGAAGATGATATGTACAAACATATTGATTATTATGTAGATGGTATGTCTGTAGATGTTAAGGGAAACAGGCATTTAGATTGTATTTGGCTAGAAACAAAAAATGTTCATGGTAATAAAGGATGGTTACATGGAGAAGCCGAATTTATTATATTTGATATAAAAGAATTATATTCTTTTTGTTGTTTTAAAAGAGTTGATTTATTAGAATTTATAAAAAAGAATGTTTTTGAATATACAAGCATTAAAGATGAATTTTTAAAATTTTACAGTAGAAAAAAATGGAATAGACATGATGAGGTTGTAAAAGTAAAATACAATCACATAAAACACTTACAAAAAGGAATATTAAATTACAAACAATATGAAATTTACAGCTAAAGTAAAAAATGGCTCACTATCGTTTCACGATTATCAGAGCTTAAAACGATATTTAAATGGTGTTAAGGGTGAAGTATGGGTTGATATAAAAGAAGCCCCTAAATCACGTTCTCCTAAGCAAAATGGCTATTATAGGACTATATTAAGAGATTTAGCCAGAGAGTTAGGCGATACAGAAGATGAGATGCACGAAGTTATGAAATCTCATTTTAAAATAACATCTACGAAAGATTTAACTCAAGAAGAATTTACTGAATTTTTAGATAGAATTATTAGATGGGCAGCAGGATTTGGCTATCCTGTTAGAGATCCTAGAAAATAACTACCAAACTTCCCTAATATTCATAGACACGTCAAAGGTTCTGTGAGCCACTTGATTGAATGTAAGTGAGTCTTGGTCTATCTGACATAGTGCAAATTCTAAATCCTTATCTCCATCGTCTGCTGTTGGATTAGAGCCTGCTGAATTAGGGCAGAACCAAAATCTTAAATTTCCATTGAGTGTTAATCCGAAGAAGCTAGCCATAGATGTATCAAACACATAGTTACCATCAGTAACTGTAAAGAATTTGTTAGGATTATTGGCTTTGTTAAAGACATCGTCATCAGCCATATAACTAAACTTAACTTGCCATGTTCTTCTTTGTGTATTTGCAACCAACTTATAATCGTGTTCATTTTTATCTTTCAATGTCCAAGCTGGTAAGTCACCCCAATGTGGTTGCCCTAAGTGGTTTATATTAGTGATTGTGTTGCCACCTACTGTAGATTGATTTGTGATACCATCAAATTCTGTTATAAGTTTTACTTGTAGGTCTGGCGAGTGGCTTGGCTCAAACCATCTTCCAAAGCTAACTGCACCTATTTTAGCAGGTTGAAATAAAGTAAATTGCAAATTATTACAATTACTACCACCTTCATTTGTTCTTATATCTACAAAAGTATATCCATCTGCTTCTGCTTCGAGTGTAAATGCACTACCTGTATTGCCATTTATAATACTTTTTGTATTTTGAGCTAAATTTATTGGAGTTGATGCTCCAATTACCAGAGTAAAGTTTTTTGTTGCTAAAGTATGAGCAAATACGCCTAAATACAATCCTGAACTTTCTGATTGTGGTGTGTTTGTAAGAAGCTGATCAAGCTCTATACTAAGTTTGTTGATTTGAAAACTAAAAATATCATCATCATATTCTTTCACATTTACAGGGTTCATATCCCACATATCAGGTGCATCACTTCCATCATAATATCCTAACGCTTTTAAATACTGTGGTATATCTGCATAAAATCTACAGGTTTGTATTGTTCTTTTCGCCATCCCTATCTCCTAAATACTTGATTTTTTTATAATCCTACTTGTTTTATCTTTTTTTTCTATTTCTTCATATTTTCTAGCATCAAAATTAAAATCACTTACATCGCTGTTCCATGTAATTCTGTCTAAATTAACTATTTTAGAAAGTATAGATGTTTGATTCCATGAAACTACTTTACATTCTATGATGTCTATTTCTCCAATGTAATGTAAAAATTCAGATTCAAACTTTCTTTGAGCAAAAGAAAATATAATTATTACATTCCGACCAATTCTTTGTGTCCATCCATCACCTAATTTATTTATACCTTTTATTTTACCAGTATAAAAAATTTGAACAGCAGCAGGCTCGCCATTTGTTCTTAAATTCATAGTTCCTTTACCATAAGTTAGTCGTGCTTGTGTGACTTGTGGCATTTCTTTTGTTCTAAATTTAGCCTTCATTGAGTATCCTTGTAACAGTTGCAACAACATCTAATACATCTACTGAACCATCACCATTAACATCCTTTTTTTCATCATAATCATCTTGATTGATAACAGAGTTTACAAGTGTTACTACATCTAATACATTAACAGAACCATCATTATTTGTATCAAATGGGTCAGGTACAGGAGCATCATTAAATGAATAAATATTACCTTTATAATTTAAATCATCATCAGATAAATGATGTAATTGTATTGCTTTCAATTTAACATTTTTTAAAGATTTTTTTGTTTCAATAATCATAAACAAAGGTAAAATAAATTGACCTGCTCTTATTGGCATATCTTCAACACTTTTTATGACATAACTTTCACCATAAACTTTTTTATTCAAAATCATTTTGTCAAACTCAATCAAATCGCCATTTGTTAAATTATAATATTTTAATGGCAAATCGATTTCAACAATATTGTGTTGATTTATATTGTTTTTAAAAAGATAATTAGCTAAATAATTTGCACTTGATCTGTCTTTTATATAATCTGTTTGATAAATTTTTAATGTTTTTTTATGTTGTATGATGTCTGCTATTTCATCGTAATCAACTCCATAATAATTATTATTTTGTAATGTACCAGCAACTAAATCTCCATATGTTCCATTTTTAAAATAGTTATTATTAACAATATAGTCATCTGTAATTTTATTATAATCAGATCTACCATAATCTTTATCAAATTTTAATTGCAGTTTAGTATTAATATTTTCTATATCAGTTCTTGTGAAGCTGTAGTTTAAAATATCATCAGATTTGACAACTGAAACAATTTCTGCAGTATCATCGTCATAATATTGACTACCACCTCTATATGTTAGTTTTGTAGATATAAAATCTAATTTACCATTCAAAAATCTTGGTATTGTTGTTGAATTAAAAGCTATATCAGTCAATATCTTTTTTGCTTCTGTTTCTTTAAAAATAGAAAAAGCTAAATTTATTTGATTGTTTTTTCTAGCTTCAATGATTGAATTTATATTTATAGTTTCAAGTGGCATACCAAGTTCACTTGCCAGTAAATGATACATAATATCAGTTGGCTGTTGAATCAAGTTATTAGATGGTTCAACATCTATAATTTCATAATTTACATTCAGGACTTGCATCAAAAGCTGATCATATATATGATATTTATTAGCCAAGTTTTGACTATAAATTGCATACTGTTCTTGAGCAGCAATAGAGTCGTCATAAGCATCTAAGTCAATTTCATTTTTTCTTATGATAAATGAAAAATTGTCTGTTTGCGATGAATTTACAAGTCGTGCATGATATTCAAACTCTGCTGGCGATATAGTTGAAATATTACCATTTGCTTCTTTAGGATTACCAACAAATGAAAAAAACAACTCACCATATTGTGCTACAATATTATCGTTTATAGGTCTATTTATTAATGTTAAATCATCCCCTATTGCTTGCACAACATTATCTTTGCTAACATTATCAAGTAAATAAACACTTATATTCCCTATATAATCGTTTGGAAATAATGTAGCTTCAATTTGTCTTATTTCACCTTCGTTCACCTGATTATTATAGCTTTGCTGAGGATTTGATGGTTGTCCAAAAACTGCATCAATATTAAAATTTAAAAGCCGATTTAAAAACTTTACAGGCATAAATGCTTCTCTGGTATTGTGTAAAATACCTTGACTGATTGTGTTTGAGTTAAAACATTCTGTAGTTACTAAAGTTTGATTTTCAGAATCTAATATCTGTAATTTAAAACTAATCAGTATATCTTGTTTATCAATAATTGATGATGGTATGGCTTGATTACTATCAGTATAATTAGTAAATGAGGCTTCTCCAAACGATAGCCCTATATTATTATTTACATAACTACTGCCTATTTCATTGTTAATAAAACCACTTACACAATCAAGAGTGTTTGAAAATTTTTCTGATTGAATATCAAACTCAACATAGGCTTCCATATTTACCTGCTTCCAGTAAATTGATTTCACATCAGCAGATATACTGAAAGAATCTTGCTTAATATAATATGGTAGTTGCGTGGGAACTCCTGCTACACCTGAACCATTCCCCAGAGATTTAAAGACTGTACCAGCATAGTTTTGATAACCCATCCACATTTCTTGAAAACTTATGTCACTATTTCCTAAGCCTAAAGCATATTTAAAATTAGTTACTCGTAGCCTATTTATACCATCAAATGCGTTGATAAATTCTATGCCTTCTTGGTGTGCAGTCATATCTGTATCATCTTCCATTTTTACAGAAACAGTTATAGTTGAATTAGAAGAAATGAAGCCTACAGGTTTCCATACTAATTGACTCATCAATAACCTCCACCTGTGCTACTTGATACATTAACTACAGGATTTTCACTCTGATTGTATTGTACTTGAGTTTCACTTACACCTGTGAAAGTTCCTGCTACATCATCTACTCTACCATCTACAACCAAATATATTGGGTAATTTTTATACTCTGTAAGAACAGAGGTTTTAGCAATATTAAGATATTTTAATTTAATATAATTTATACTGCCACCTTGCTGTCCTACTATAGTCAAACCTAAATTATCCTGATAATCAAGTGGTTGCCTTTGCCCTATAGTAAAACTTGTTGCCTCTATATCTTCAATAGGCAACTTACCTGTATTTACTGAACCTTCAAATACTCTTGATTCTACACCATTTTCATTTTCGTTATTGTCAAAGTCAGTATTATTAAAAAAATCTACCAGAACACCACCAAATAATGGCGAATTACCTACAAGATAACATAATTTAGGCATTTTAACAGTTCCCCCAAATCCACCACCTTGTGGTATAACTGAAATTTCATATCCAAAATTAATTGATAGTTTGTGTTGAAAAACTTTATCATTGTTAGTTAAATCTTTTATAGAATCCAAAAAGTTGCTTTTGTTAGGAAATGACTCCATTCCAAAGTTAATTACATTTTCACCAAAACCAGTTACAAAATTTGCAGTTTGATTTCCCTGTAAATCGTTTATATTCCCCCAACCCCATAAACCAGAGTTACTGAATTGATTCGGTATATCTCCATAGTTTCTCAAATCGATAAAAACATCTTTGGATTCTTCATAGAAAGTTCTTTGAAAATCATCTATTTTTTGATTGTTATCTAAGTTTTCAAATATTTCAATGTTACCTACAGCTTTTAATTGTTCTGAATTTGAATCGAGCTGATATGTTAAAGTATGTTTAGATGTTAAAAAATTTAATTTTGGGCTTACTCCAACCTCTAAAAATCCAAAAGCAGGCAAACTTGCCCTGTATAGACCATTTTGATTTGGATTATAATCCTCTCCAAGAGAAATTTCTTTTTCTAAAAACAATTCATCTCCATCGATAATCCATTGTTGTCTTTTCAAATTAGCATAAATAGTATCTGACTTAATATCCATAAACTCGTCTGCATTTTTTGAAATCGACATATATACATCGTCTACAAGTATTTTTGGTTGTTTAGCTTCTTTTATGAAATTATCATCTACAATCAATTTTTCGTAGTCACTTGAAATCGTATTTTTTTCATAAACAGCAGGTGCTGTAACATTTGCACCATAAACTAATGGTATTGGCTTGTTTGAGTATTTATCTTCTAATGTTTCAGATGTAAATCGTCTTGGTAATGATTCGTTAATTAGAAAATTACTTTTGTCCTCTATCTCTAATGAAACAATATCTTTATTTTCTACAATGTTTTTTGTAATGCCCTCATACACAAAAAGACAATCATCTAAAGTTTCGCAAGATTGTGATTTAAGATAAATTTTAACTGATTTATTAAGAACTGATGGATTAAATAAAAGACTTGATATAATTTCATTATTTATTTCTGTATTGATTAAATCTATTGTTACATTTGATGTTTGTAATTGTTTATCAAAGAAATCGATGGACTCATTAATATTACTAATATTTTTAACTATTGGAACAAAATTTTGTTCCATACGAACATCATTTGTAGATATATATATCGAATCATTTAAAACTACTAAATGCAATAGATGTGTTTGATTGCCCTGTATGTCGTTTTCAAACTTCTGTGACAGTTCTAACATTAACTAATTCCTAAATCAGCACCTCTGCGTACTGCTTTTTTAATTGCTGGTATGGCTTCAGATTCTATAAAGTCTTGACTCATAACATTACCTGTAAATGTTACGTTTACTGCACCTGATCCTGTTCTGTTCATTCTGTTTAAATTCTCTACCCCAATAGATTCAACTGCACTTCTTTGCATTACAAACTCACCCTCTTGCAATACTGCTGGCACATTAGCTGCTGTTCCACCACCATGATAAGCTGGAACCATACCACCATTGTGAAACCCTAAAATACCACCTAAGAAATTAGGTAATGAAGGTAAAAGAGTCAATCCTGAAAATATAGGTAACGATAAAATACCTCTTGTAATTCTTGCTGCTGCTAATTGTGCTATAATTCCTTTTATAGCATTTTCTATAGCCCTACCCATGTGTTCTCCTGCCATAGCTGCTTGCACAAATGCTGTTGATATTTGATTTACTTGTCCAATTAATAACTTATTTAACTCAACCTCTTTCGCTCCATCTTCTTCTTTTGTTTTTGCAAGTTTCTTTAATTGTTGCTCTTGTTCATATTGTAGCATAAGGCTTCTTATAATTACATCTAAATTCTTATCATTCATTATAACGCCTTGCTCTGCTAGCGTAAAAAGTTTTTCTTGAATGAAAATGCTTCTCTCATCACCTATTAATTTTGCACGATTAAGAGCTATTTGTGTTGCAGTTTTTTGTAAAAATTTACTTAATCTTTCCTCTGATTTAAGGAGTGCATCTTTTTGATTATTTATTGCCTCTGTTGCTTGCTCTGTAGATTGTTTAACATTTTTTTGTTCGTCACTAAATAATCCTAGTTTATCGGCAACAAAAGCTAAACCTTCTCCTAATCCAACTATAATTGCACCTACACCAGTAGTAATAAGAGTAATTTTAAAAGCCTTAAGGGAAGCAATAGTACTTAACACACCAGTATTAAGAGCTATAAATGCTAATCCTAAACCTGTTATTGAGGCAGTATATCCAAATATCCTTTCTTCATCAAATAAATCAAATAGAGATGCAAATATTTCAGATAGTGAAGCTACAAGTGGTAACAATACGTTTCCAATCCTATCACTCAAATTTGAGAAAGAAGCACTTAGTGTCTGTAAGCTATCTTGGTAGCTTTTTTGTTCTGCTCCTAAAGATTTTAACTTTTTATCGGCTGACTCTAATGTTGCAGTTAGAAATGCTTGTTTTTTTTCAGCATCAGTCAAATCTTTTACACTTTTACCTAAAGAATTTGCGTAACTTTCATAGGCTTCGTCAGAACGCACTATAATACCGATATTATCAAGCATAAGCCTTGATTGACGACCGATACCAGTAATTAATGATTCTACCGACCTTACAGTATCAACACCTAATGCTCTACCCAATCTTTGTGCTTTATCAAACATATCAGCCATTTCATCTGAATTCTTAGTAATACCAAGAACCATAGCATTGTTGGCTTGTTGAAATAAATCAAAGTCAGACATAGTGCCATTTGTAGCTTCTCTTAATTTTTCTAAAGCTACATTTGCACCCTCAGTTCCACCTTGTAAATTAACGAAAGCAGTTTCCATTTGATCAAGCCTAGCTGCTGAACTAGAGAACATCAGTAACTGCCTACCACCAAGTGACATAGCGAATGAAAACAGCAATAACCTAGAACGTAAAGTAGCAAAAGATCTTGAAAGAGTATCTCCCTCTTTCTTCATGTTTCTTAAGAATTTTGTAGTTACTACACTATTTATACCTAATTGTTTGAACTCTTTTTTAACTTCTTTTGTTCTATTTTCTAACTTAGCTTGAGCTTTAGCTAAGTTTTCTATAGCTAATCTTAATTCCTTATCACCTTTGGGTATGAATCTTATTGTTATGCTGTTTTGACTTGACACTATTTATTTCCTTTTTTTCTTTCTTTGCAATAGCACTTTTTATAGCAAAGGCTGTCTGTACCCAAGTATAGGGTTGTTCACCAAAAGAACCACTATATGGTGGTACATTAAATTTTTCACAGTATATGTATTTCTGTATGTCACGCTGTATTTTATTATCTAAAAATACATTAAAACATCCAAAGAAATGTATTTGTGAATTAACTGATTCTGTTATGTCAAAAGATTTGCCATCTCTTGCGTTTACAGATTTAGTTTCTTCGATAATTAAATCAACTACTTCCCAAACATCTTCAATACTTTCAAATCTTCGTATCTCTCGTTTCCCATTTATTAATACTGGTATCTCAGCTTCATAAGGAAATTCGTGATACTGACAGCCCTCACAAGGAGTTCCAAGTATATTTAGTTCTACTTGGAGGGCGTGCCTTCCCCCAAACCAAGTGCCTTTTGTATTTCTGTAAAGATTTGTGTTCTATCTTCAAAGCTAAGGGTTTTAAGGAACTTGTCTGATGTATCGCCTGCTATAGCTACTCTAATAAACTTTGTAATCGTTTTATTAGGTGCTTCCATTTGAAATCCACCATCATCTGTTGCCTTAAATTTACCCCAAACTAAGTCAAGCAACTCATCTCTTTCATCTATTGAAAGGTTCTTAACTTTAAGGGTTCTTTTATCTTTTAACTTTATCTCCATTTAATCATCCTCGTTTTATTTTAAAGTGCAACGACTAAAGCTGCACCACTTCCACTATTACCTACCATTTTTATTGAACAATCTAACATCATAGTATCGCCTTCATTAAATGCTACGTTTGTTAGTATTCCTTGATGTATTCTCCAACCAAATGTTCCATTAGCTGGTGTTGATACATTAGAAAGTTGTGTATTAGCCACACTACTTGCTCCTGTCTGTGCTTGAAATGTTCCAATCAATGGCTCAGTATTTGAATCATATTTAATACTCATATCTGCTGTTACAGCGAGTTCTTGCATTCTACCAACAGCTTCTGCATTTCCATTTGCATCATATCCAGCAAAATAAGCATCGTGTTCTATATTAAGAGAAAATGATTGAGGTAAAACACTAGCAACGCCATGCACTATTCTGTATGTTGGATCAGCTGCTTCGGTCATAAAAGCATCATCACTACCTAAAGCTGCTATTGTTCCATCTGAAGAAGAAAGAGCTGCTGAAGTTATGACTGAACCTGATTTTGCAGTCATGCTATATTTTAGTCTGCCTGCCTCTGTTCCTAAATCTCCTGATATTTGAAAAGATGTAATAACGCAATCTTTTATAAGTATTGTAGAATCTGCATTAGGAGATGAAATAGCAAATGTTAATGCTAAGTTATTATTTGCATCTGGTACTGTTTCATCTGAGCCACCACTTGCACCTACAATAGCAGGTGTATAGTTTGAATTTAAGGTATGCACACCAGAACTTTCGCCATTAAGTATATTTTCTAAAAATATATCTGCGTAGCTTTCTTTAAGTGTTCCAGAAACACTAAATTCAGTTGTAGTTAATTTATTAGTCTGAAACAAGTCGTTTTGTTGTAGCAAATATCCACTACCTGCTTTCATCTCTAATACTTGAATTGGATTTAGACTAGGAAAAGAAATAGAATCTACATCCATTCTAGTCATTCCATCATTTTTAGCTGTGCCATAAGCAGTTTGTGCCTGTACACCAACTATAAACTGCTTAGGGGAATGGGTTTTATATACTAAAGCCATTATTTATCTCCTTTATTTACTTTTGGTTTTGACGAACTGCTTACTTCTTTCACAAAATCCTTTGCGTGTTTTGGTATAAAATCAACTTCTACCATATCACCTTTATTTAAAGAATTGAAATCTTCAATACTAAAGCCTCTGTATGAAAAAGCATTATCCATCTTTTTATCTTTTAACTTAATTTTCATAATCTCTCCTACGCTATATTGCCTTGATGCTGACATTTAAATTCCCATTGAACCACATATATACCTGCCTCTGGGTCAGGATTTAACTCTGTATTTTCAAATCTACAGTTGAAAGCATTAGTCGAATTACTGTCAGCCAATGTCATTGTTATGTTATCGTGTATAAGTGCTTCAATTCTTGATGTATATCTTAAGACGTGATCTAGTGCTGTCTTTTTTATATTGTGTTCACAAAAATAATAGAATACATTTATGGTATATTCTCTAGTTTCAGAAGAAACCATAAAATCTAATAGTTCACTACTTACAGGGTCAAGCCGAAGATATTGTGTACCTTCACTACTTTCTTCACCAATATATACTGGCAACGCACCCTTAAACTCATCTCTGAGTACGCTTCTTAACTTATCTAGTATATTCTTCCAATTATTTGTAAATGCTACTGCCATTAATAATACCTATTTCGTGGTGTACCTGTTCTTGTTAATTTAACTGATTTCATATCAGCAGTATCAACATACTCTTGTCTGCCTGTAACTTCTATCTCCCATTCATCATTGGCTGCTGCTACAGTATCATCAGTTGCACCTGCAAAACGTATTTGTAAGCCTCCTGCTAAAGGTTGATAGTCACCAGTAACCTTTTCCTCAGTCACTACTTGATTGTTTTTTAATCCATCGGAATCTTTGACAAATACATTATAAGTGGCAGTACCTATCACTCCTCCTGTACCTATTTTTACTTTTATCAAATCCCAACTACCACTATATTCACCTCTTGTATCTACAGGTCTAATTTTACCAGATGTATAGGTTACATCTCTCACAAACCCTTGTGCAGCATCTGATGTGTTTTGCCAAGATAAGGCTGCCTTACCCTCATTTAAAAGATCTATGTTCTTTTCTGCTTCTTCCATAAAGGATTGTGCTAGCTCTGAATTATGGTTTTTAGACTTTACAAGAAAGCAAGCAGCAATCAATCCAACAGTTCTTATAACCATGTAATCAAAGTTACCTGACTTATCTTTCAACTGTTCTTTTGGTAAACTAGGGTCTACTCTTGAGTCAAAGTATCGGCTTGCATCTGATATATATTGTGCAACCATTGAGCTAAAATCCTCGCCTGCTTCTACAAGTATATCGTTAGGATTTAGTGTTGCTCCTCCACTTGTGGTTAGAAATATTTGAACTGAATCTGTTGTTGAAGAATAATTAAACTCATAAAGTGCATTAGGGCTATCTGTTACTGCTGTTCCCTCAACTCCATCAAAGTATAATTGTGTAATTAAGCCAGTATCGTTAGCCTGATATTGATTAGGTGTGTCTGTAGTTGTCCAACCAAATATTTGTGTCTTTTGGTCAAACTCATCCATCTGTGGAAATATTCTCTTTAATTCTTGATGCGTTATATATGAAGCTGCTATAGCCATTATTTACCTCTCATCTTTTTTCTTACTGACCTAGAATAACTAGCTCTTTGTTTACCTTTTCTAGTTGCTGCACGTTTCTTTCTATTCTCATAGGCTTTTTGGCTCTTAGAAAGGCTATCACGCACAGATTTAGGCAAGTACCTACCTCTCTTACTCTTTGGCTTTTTCTTATCGCCTTTGCTTATATAATCCCATTTTTGAGATGTCCATTTTTTCAAAGACCTTTGTGATTTTTTAAGTGCCATTATTTATACCCACCACCTTTAGCTTTATATTGACGAGCTAACATCTGTGCTTTACGAGCAGACCATTGTCCTGCTCTACCACCTTTAGAGCCTCTAAGTATCTTTTGAAATAATCTTTTACGCATAGTTGGCTTAGTATAATTACCTGCTTTATTTACTGTTGATTTTCTTTTTTTCTTTCTTGCCATAATTTACCATGCCTTGCAAGACCAATATCTTGCTGTTGTTTTATCTTTAGCTGTAGCACATCTGTGCCTAGCTCTAAACGACTTTCTTCTAGCAGGGCTAGTTTTTTTAATTCTCATATTAGGATCACCAAAGGTTATTCTTTTTACTCTACCTTTAGCTCTTACATAGACCTGACTTTTCTTTCTTCCATAACCTGCTTGTCCTCGCCTAATACGAGTTGGCTTATTTAATCTAACTGATTTACCTTTATACTTAGCCATTTCACTTTTTCCTGCGTTTCATACCTTTTTTCATTTTTCTTTTCTTCATTTTCTTCTTTTTTCCATGATGATATGGCATATTAACCTCCTTAACCTAAACTTATTATTCTTATTTGTGTGTCTGATTTTTGATTGCAACTTCTAGCAGCTAGTGTAATTATTCCTGAACCACTTGCACCACCTGAAAAACCTGCTTTTGTATTAGCACTAACAACAAACTCTGCATTAGGATAAGCATTTAAATTTATCTCACCTGTTTCATAGTTTAATGTTCCTGTGCCACCTGCTCCTGATAAATTACCCATGCCATCATCAAGCAAGAAAGCATTAGTATTTTTCTTTGTTGCAAAGGTTATTGGGTCTTGTAATGTATCATCAGGCAATCTTCCTGCTACTGCTTTTTCTAAAGAACCAGCAGCTGGTATAATTCCTACGCCTAATGGTGTAGTACCTGAACTACCATCTGCTATAAGTATTGCACCTGTTGATAACCTTGAGCCACTTGTAATTCTAACATCTCCATCTATTATGGCTATAGTTGCTTTTTTACCTTTCAAATTTGTTCCTGTTGTAAACTTGTCATTTATAGCTGATTGTATCTTTCCAATGACATTACCAAAAGTAACATCACTTGAATCTGTTGTAAAACT
>TARA_R100000278_G_scaffold29947_2_pt1 | contig 16083 bp, 28 predicted proteins | sample TARA_R100000278 | Tara Oceans TARA_R100000278 (sample SAMEA2620755) | marine metagenome | biome: marine biome (ENVO:00000447); feature: deep chlorophyll maximum layer (ENVO:xxxxxxxx); material: "saline water (ENVO:00002010), including plankton (ENVO:xxxxxxxx)" | depth 66 m | reverse complement strand
GAAATATGGTATCAACGATAAAGCTACTGCTAAATTTGGCAAACAGTGTTTATTAGCTAAGAAATTTAGTGAGGCAGGAGTTAGGTTCGTAGAGATTGGTCATGGTGGATGGGATATGCACCAAAATATTAATGACAACTTAAAAAAGAATACTAATGCTATTGATAAACCTATCGCTGCTTTGATACAAGACCTAAAAGACTCTGGGTTGTTTGAAGATACAATTATATTATTTGGAAGTGAGTTTGGTAGAACTCCCGGTATAAAAGAAGGAGCCACGGGTAGAGACCATAACAATGGTGGATTTAGTATGTGGATGGCAGGTGGTGGAGTCAAGGGTGGTATCAGGCATGGTTCCACAGATGATTTTGGTCATAAAGCCGTAGATAGTATGGATATGCACGATTTACACGCTACAATATTACATCTCATGGGAATAGATCATAGTAAACTGACATATAGATATAGTGGTAGGGATTTTAGACTCACTGATGTCTTTGGGAATATACAATATGATATTATCTCATGATGGTGTATAATTTAAAAGAGGAGAATATATACAATGCAAACTAATAAATACCTAGAAGCCCTGAAAGCAATAGCTTTACAAAGAGGTAAGCCGGGGCCGAATGATCCAAGAAAAACCCCTGCACCTAAGAAAGACCGTAAAAAAGGATCAAAGAAAAATAAACCAGATAGTGCTAAAGATGATAAGGGTAAGATTACGTTCAGTAAAAAAACTGTTGACAGATTAAAGAAAAAAGCGGCTGAACATAATGAAAAAGGTAAAGGAAGTAAAGCAACATTAGGCGCATTGAAAGCGGTGTATCGTAGAGGTGCTGGAGCATTTAGTACGAGTCATGCTCCTAAAATGAGTAGAGATGGATGGGCGATGGCAAGAGTCAACGCATTTTTATACTTACTTAGAAATGGCAAACCATCTAATCCAAACTATAAACAAGATAATGATCTTTTACCAAAAGGTCATCCAAGAAGTTCTAAAAAATAATGTTTTCTTTTTTTAGTTTTAGATATTTTAGATATGCTAGGAGATCAAGTAAGTGGTCTGCTGTCAGAAAAGAACACTTAAAAAAACAACCTTGCTGTGCTGCTTGTGGAAAAACATCTAAACTAGAAGTTCATCATATTAAACCTGTACATAAATTTCCAGAACTAGAATTAGATCCAGACAATCTAATAACTCTTTGTGCTGATCCGTGCCATATTATATTTGGGCATTTAAAAAACTGGAAAAGCTGGAACTTGGAAGTAGCAACGGATTGTAATAGATACTATACTAAATTGAAAAACAGACCTTAAAAGAGGTGGTACAATGAAGAAAGCGATATTAGCATTAGCAATTATGCTATGTGGGTCATTTGGTTTTGCTGGCACTATTGATCCAAGTGTTGCAGATAGTAAGTATCTGGAGTTTGGAGAAAAATTTGGATGTGTAAAAAAAATAGAGGTTGACTATGAAACTAAAGAAAAAGGTAAAAGTTTAGTAGGTTGTGCTTCTTGCGTAGTTATTGGAGATAATTGGGTTTTAACAAGTGCTCACATTTTATTAGCTAAAGCAGAATGCGTATATGTTATTCATAATGAACATAGACATGTAGTAGATAAAATGTACATTCATAAAGATTTTGATTTTGATCCTAAAAGTGTTCAAGCTGTTGACGAACCATTTGCTGATTTAGCTTTATGTCATGTCAGAGGTAAACCAGAATTTGAATTTAAAGCATCTATAGTAGATGATAGTGTAATTAATGTTAAGGGTAAAGTAGTGGCTATTTGTGGATTCGGGGCAAGTGGAACACTCTCAACCGGAGCAACTAGCTTTGATCGCAAAAGGCGAGCAGGGTCAAATATAATTGATGATATTGAAAAAGATATTTTATTAGCAGGTTCTAGAAAAAATGAGTCTAGGCAAACAACATTAGAGATGTTGGTAGCAACAGGAGATAGTGGGGGTGGGCTTTTTATTGATGGCAAATTACTCGGAATTATATCATTCATCAGATCAAGTGATGGTACTAATTCAGATTACGGCGATAGTAGTGGCTTTCTTGATCTACGACAATATAAAAGGTGGATAAATGACATTATTGAAAAGAGATAGAGTTTCCCTTCTTCCTTACATTAAAGAAAACATATATGGTTTAAATCCATATACTGATCAAATTACAGGATGGGAAATCAATAAATTAAATGTTAAAGATTATTGGAAGTACGGAATGGGTGAAGGAGTAAAAGTTGCAGTAATTGATACTGGTTGCGATCTTGATCATCCTGATTTAAAAGATAATTTATTAGATAATGGCTATGATTTTATTAATGACAATGATGACCCGTCAGATGATAATGGTCACGGTAGTCATGTGGCAGGAACCATCGCTGCTTCTAATAATGGTTTAGGAATGGTTGGCGTTGCTCCTAAAGCGAAAATACTTCCTATTAAATCATTAGCTGGTGATGGGTCTGGTGGATTAAAGTCAATCGTTTTAGGTATACTATGGGCCGTTGAACAAAAGGTTGACATCATCACCATGAGTCTTGGAACTCCGTATCATTCTAAAGCATTACATGATGCTGTTAAACTAGCGCATTCTAGAGGTATATTATTATTCTGTGCTGCTGGTAATTCTGGCTACAGAGATAATATTATGTATCCAGCAAGATATCCAGAAACAATTAGTATAGCGGCTATAGATGAAAAATTAAACAGAACGGATTTTAGTTGTAGTGGAAATAGCTTAGACTTTCTAGCACCGGGTCATAATATTTTAAGTTGTGTTCCTGATGATTCTTACGCTAAAATGAGTGGTACTAGCATGAGCAATCCATTTGCTGCTGGTTGTGCTGCTCTAGCTTTTTCTTCAGTCGGTAAAATGTCTAGAAGAAAACTAATAGATTTATTTTCTAAGTATACTCTAAAGCTAAAAGATCCTAGTCATGCAGGAATAGTTAAGTATGAGGGTAATGGGATTATAGTACCTATTAACCCTTCCCTTCTGCATAATTAATAACCAATTATCTTGGATTGTAAAGCTAGAATTTTTTAAAAAAAAACTTGACAATCGGAAGGTTTGTGGTAGTATAACTATAACGAAACTCGTAAGATAAGGTAAGATGCAAGAGTTTGAAGATCGTAAAAATTTAAGAAGAGATAACCTGAAGCAGAAGAAATGCAAATCTTCTAAATCTGAATCTGATGGTAGAGAGCTAAAAAGAAAAACTAAATCTTTTAAATATCAAAAGAGGCAAGATTATGAAGACGAACAATGGGAACAATGGCAAGAACACTATAGGTAGAAAAGTAATAAGATTTGTGAAATCTCTTTACAATCATATTACCAAAGGTATGCCTAAGTGTAGTCAGTTCGAAATTGATTCAAGATATTTAATCTGCCAAGAGTGCGAATCATATTATAATAACCAGTGCTTAGAGTGTGGTTGTTCAGTTAATAGGAACAAGGAATTAATGAATAAGCTGGCATGGAAAGATCAATCATGCCCTCTTCATAAATGGTAAAATGAAAACAATTAATAAGTATAATTGTATAAAGAAGAAAAACCTGTTCGATGTTATTGAACAAATACTCAAGGTTAATACTTCTACTAATATATTAGTGCCGTTTGTTTCTTCTGATAATATAGATTTTTCTAATAGATTTATTAAAGCTAGTTTTGATCGTTATAAAGGTTTTGAAACTAACTTTACTCTTAATAAACCTGTAATCGGTAAGGTTGATTTTTTTAATGTAAAAACAACTAAGTATAAAAATTCTATTATATTTGCTAGTATGCCTTGCCATCATATGAAATCTTATGGTAGAAAAATAAATTACGGAGAATTAGCGTCATGTATGCATCAAATTAAAAACACTATTAAAAGATCTAAAACTTCTAACGATGAATTTAAGATTGAAATACACTCACCAAAATTTGGTACAGGAGTTTCTGGAGGTGATTGGAGAATCATATCAGAACTTATAAATGATGTTTGGTCTAATGTAGGAGTCTTTATATATGAACCTTGAGCAATTAATTATTTTTTGTTTAATTATGTATTCTGGTTGGTACGGCTGGAAGCAAGCAGGTAAAAAAATTCAAGCCACAAGGAAGGGTGAGCTTCCCGGTTACAACTCCAAAGATAATCAATCATACTTTTTCTTTATAGATTACGATTAATATGCAAAAATTATTAGGACACAGAGTTTACCTAGCAGGCCCAATGGATCGTGTTAAGGATAGAGGTAGAACTTGGAGAAATAAAATTACTCCTACATTATCGTCAATGGGTTTAAATGTTTTAAATCCTTTGAAGAAGCCAACCTCTGTTGGGTTGGAAAATAACGATACTGCTGAATACAAAAATAAACTTAAAAAGAAACAAGAGTACGATAAACTATCTTCTTTAATGAAAGAAATTAGGGCTGTTGATTTAAGAATGGTAGATACTAGTGATTTTATAATAGCTAGTTTAGATTTAGATGTACATTTGTGTGGAACTTTAGAAGAAATATTTTGGGCTAATAGACAAAAGAAACCTATATTAATTCGTATGGAGCAAGGCAAAAAGAATACTCCAGACTGGTTGTTCGGAACTATCCCTCATGAATTTATATTTGACGACTGGGATTCTCTTGTATATTATATCAATGAAGTAAACAATGGAAATAACATAGAAACATACAACAGATGGTGTTTCTTTAATTATTAAATGAAGATTATACAAGATACAAAACTAGATTTTGATGACGTTTTAATTAAACCTAAAAGGTCTAATCTTAAAAGTAGATCAGAGGTAGTTCTCAATAGAGAATTTATTTTTCCTCACAGTGCTAGAAGTTTAGCATGTGTTCCTATATTTGCCGCCAACATGGACACTACAGGCTCTATGCAAATGGCAGACAAGTTGCAGGAATTTAATTGTTGCACCTGCTTGCATAAACACTACTCTCAAAAAGAATTAATTAAATATTTTAAAATATATAAACCTTTAGTGTTTTATTCGACAGGCATATCGTCTGCTGATATTAAAAAATTAACAGCAGTATTTGATCAATTAGATAAGAAGCCAAATATTTGTGTTGATGTTGCTAACGGCTATAGCGAAAACTTTGTAAAAGTTATAAAACAAATTAGAACATTATATCCAGATATAATTATCATGGCAGGTAATGTTGTAACACCAGAAATGGTAGAAGAATTAATTTTTCATGGCGGTGTTGATATAGTTAAAGTTGGTATAGGTTCAGGTAGTGTTTGTACTACTAGATTAAAAACAGGGGTTGGCTACCCTCAACTTTCAGCTATTATGGAGTGTGCAGATGCCGCACATGGAGTTGGTGGTCATGTATGTAGTGATGGTGGTTGTAGAACCGCTGCCGACGTATGTAAAGCATTTGGTGCTAATTCAGATTTTGTAATGTTAGGTAGTATGTTAGCTGGCACAGATTGCTGTGAAGGGGAATGGGAATATGTAGGAGAGACAAAAAAAAGTTTAAATTTCTATGGTATGAGTAGCTGGAAAGCTATGAAAAAACATGGATCAGAAGTTGCTCAATATAGAACAAGCGAAGGCAAGTGTGTTAATATACCATACAAAGGTGAAACTTCTAAAGCAATTTTAGATGTTTTAGGAGGATTGCGAAGTTGTTGTACATATATAGGTTCTCATAAATTAAAAGATATCGGTAAAAAAACTACTTTTATTTTAGTCAATAATACTCATAACAGGATATATAAATGATAAATTTACAGGTTCCAATTAATAACACAACAGGTTATGGTATTACCTCTACAAATATCTGGAAATTATTAAGAGAGAAAAATAATGTTTCATTGTTTCCTATAGGTGGAGGGGTTTCTCTGGATGAAGATCAAAAACATCTTACGGAATCATTACAACAAGATTTAAACAATGCTGTTAATACTGATACTAAACACAATAATCTTTTAAAGATTTGGCATCAGCATGATTTGATGACAAGGGTTGGAGTAGGTAAATATTCTGCTTTGACTTTTTTTGAATTAGATAAATTTCAACAACAAGAAGTAACTTCACTTCATCATCCTGATAATGTACTTGTTGCATCTAACTGGGCTAAAGGTGTAGTCGAGCAACATGGTATTCCTAGCGACAGAGTAAAAGTCACACCTCTAGGAGTAGATTTAAATACTTTTAATTCTGCTAATTTCTCACAAGAAGATCGTCCACACGATAAATATATATTTATGAATGTTGGTAAATGGGAAATTAGAAAAGGTCATGATTTACTAATTAATATTTTTAATGAAGCTTTTACAGAAAAAGACAATGTTGAATTATGGATGGTCAATCATAATCCATTTCTTAAAGACGAGCAAATATATCAGTGGCATAAATTATATAAAGAAAGTAAACTTGGCGATAAGATTCAGATATTCCCCAGACTTGACACTCATACTCAATTAGCCAGTTTAATGGATAAGTGTAATTGTGGAATATATTTATCTCGCGGTGAAGGTTGGAATAATGAAGCTGTTGAAACTATGGCATTAAATAAACCACTTATTATAACTAATTATTCAGCTCATACAGAATATGTTAATCCTTCTAATTCATATTTAGTGGACATTACAGAAACTGAACCAGCTAATGATGGAATTTGGTTCCACGGTCAAGGTAATTGGGCTAAACTTGGCTTCCCTCAGATTGAGCAAACAATCGAACATATGAGGTATGTATACAAGAATAATATTAGAGATAATCCGAAAGGCTTAGAAACAGCGCAAAAATATACTTGGCAAAACACAACGGATGAGATCTGGAAATATCTTACATAATAGTGTATAATATAGTGTTAACTAGTATATATTAAGGAAAAATCATGCCATTACCTAAGCCAAACAAGGGCGAAAAACGCCAAGATTTTATTGGTCGTTGTATGTCTGATGACAAATCTAAAGAAGAATTTGGAGAACCAAAACAAAGAGTAGCCTACTGCTTGAGCCAAGTCAAAGCAGTAACTATGGCTGAAAAAGTACATGATGAATTATTAAAATCTAATGCAGAGTATGATGATTTCTGGAACGAATGGACATACGATCAAGATATTGAAGATGTATACAATGAATATAATCGTATGATTGCTAAAGAAAAGAAGAAGGTAAAACTTAATAAACCTTTTAGAACTCCTGATGGACCAAAGAAGTTTAGCGTCTACGTTAAAAACGATAAAGGTAATGTAGTTAAAGTAAACTTTGGTGATCCTAATATGGAAATTAGGAGAGATGATGATGAGAGAAGAAAAAGTTTTAGAGCAAGACATCAATGCGATACTAACCCCGGACCAAAATATAAGGCACGATACTGGAGTTGTAAGTTCTGGGAAAAGAACAGTCCTGTAACTAAGTTAACTTCAGAAGAAGATTCTAAAAAAAAAACAATAGATCTTAATGATATAGTTTATGACTCAGCTTTAAAAGAGGATTATTCTAAAGATAAAGTATCTAATCTCGTTACAGTCGATTGGACAAAAATTATTAATGATCCTCCTGATAACGATAGCGTTCAAACAAGAGAGGAATTAAAATTAATATCTAAACGATCCACTAGTAGAACTGCTACAGAAGTTAAAGAAATTTTATTAAATGATGAAGATCCTTTAAATATATTTATGCCGTTTTTGACAGAAAATAAATTAAAGTTTGATAAAAAAGAATTTAAACTATATGAGAAGATAGTAGATCATGTGTTCGGTCTGTTAAAAAGAATGCACAATAGACCTAGACCAGCACAATTAGCAGAGCATGTAGGTTTGGAAATAGATGTTTTAGAAACTAAAACCCACCATACTCCTGCTTATCCTAGTGGTCATGCTGCTTATGGATATCTTTTAGCAGAATTTTTAGCAGATAAATATCCTCAACATAAAAAAGAACTAGTTAAGTTAGGCGATAAAACAGGGTTTCTAAGAGTAATACAAGGAGTGCATTATCCTTCTGATTCTCTAGCTTCTAATCAGTTAGCAAAAGTTTTATACAAAAATATAAAATCTAATTTACATTCTAAGTCAGCAGATAAAAGAATACCAGAAAAAGACAAACGAGGGAAGACAAGACCTAAAGATAAACATAGCGATCTATATACAGATGAAGACCCTAAAGGAACTATTAATGGTTTAGGTTTTAAAGATAAAGAATCAGCATTAAAATCTATTAAGATAATTAAGAACATTAAACGTAAGCATGCACATAAAGTTCAAGCTATGTTAGTTATGATACAAAGACTAAAAGTTGCTATCGAAAGAACCAAGGATAAAGAAAAGTTAAAGAATCTTAGAGAGGCTTTAAAAGTATACGAACCAGCCTTTGAAAAACTAAAACAAAAAAAGCTATAGTCAGTGTTGACATAATGACGATATAAGGTATAATTCAGGAGTTGTACCTTGGAACTTGTATCAGGAGAATCAAATGGAAAATAAATTAGAAGATTTGTGTTTTTATACTAAGCTCGCTAAGAAAACTATATCAGCTTTTGCTAATAATATTTATTCAGGATTAAGCCAAGAGATGCTGGCTAATGATGAAACAGTGGGTGAGGTCGCTAACGCTATTATGATTGGCGATTGGAGATGGGATAAAAACCGCAAAGGCAAAACAGGTAAATCTAAAACTAGATATTCTTATCGTAATCAATGTGCTATCTGGGCAATTCAAACATATGCTACTAAAAAGTATAAGAAAAAGAAACTGCACAGTTTAGAATATTCTTCAGACCCAGATGATAATGAAATTAAGAGTCACATTCCGGGAAGAGAGAAAGAACCTATTTCTATTATTATAGAGAAAGAAAGTTCGGATAATATTAAATATTATCTAAATGAGATATTACAGTCGGATGTTATATCAGAAAGACAAAGAAAATTTATTCAAATGTATTATTACGATAGTCACACCCTTGAAAGCATTGGAAAACAGTTTAATATAACAAAAGAGGCAGTTAGACAAAATATAAAAAAGGCTATCGAAAATATTAAAAATGTGGTCAATGTTTAAAAAGAAACAGCAGCAAGAGTTGCGTGATGTATGCTCCTTATCTTTTCATTTAAAAGAAGATCAGGAAGTATACATCGAGTGCAACTGGGAGGATGATACGCCACCCACTGCTGATAAATATTCTAAATTAATATTCTTAGTAAATTCTGGATATTTTAATATTCAAATAATTAAGATGTTAGAAGATAAAGGTATGACAGATAGAAAGCATACTGCTTTTATTCAACAGCTACTTACTAATTGGAAAGCGTTTTATGATACATTAGAAGATAAACAACAGAGTGATTTAGTTGTTAGTCCATCGGATTTTATAGCAAATGTCAAAAAATAAAATTATATGGGAAAAATGGATAGACCCATTTTTTGCAGAAAATATTACAGATAACGAAGATCATAATGATACGGAAGAGGACTTTCCTTCATATGATGAGTATTCAGAAAAACAAGAAGAAGCTGAAGATATAGACGAGTCTGTATTACTTCTATATTCTGATATGGGAGTTATACCATATAATGAAAAAATGCCATCAGGCAAAATATTTAATTTTTGGATAGGACATACTAATTTTGATATTACGCACAGCATAAAAGAAAAAATAGAACAGGTGGATGGTATAGAGATACTGGATGTTTTTACTAGATATAGATTTCGTATAGCTATAGCTAAGTCATTTAGAGATCGAGAAGTAATGAACAATATATCTAAAGCGCTTTCCAATAAATTCAGTTAGGTTAAAATGGATCATCTACAAGACATTCACAGTTATGGCCTGAATGTAAAAAACAGAGAAATATTTTTACATAATTTTTTAGGCTCAAATGATGAAGCTAATCCGGGCGTAGAGTTTCGGATGGCAAGTATATTCTTAAAAAACATTAAAATACTAGAGCATATTTCTCGTGATCCAATCACTATTTATATGAATAGTGTTGGAGGTGAGTGGTCGGATGGTATGTTGATATATGATGCAATACAACTATGTAAATGCTATGTTACTACGATTGTATACGCACAAGCAGAAAGTATGAGTAGCATAATCTTACAAGCTGCTGATGAAAGAGTATTGTCTCCTAATAGTTATTTTATGCCTCACTATGGATCAACCGATGCTGGTGGAGAATATTTAAGTGTTCAAAATTGGGTTAAATTTGAAAAACATATTTGTGATGTTATGTTTAATATATATGCTGAAAGATGTTATAAAGGCAAATTTTTTAAAGATAAATATGGTGGAACTAAAGAAACAATACCTAAAGTTACGACATGGTTAAGATCAAAATTAAAAAATGGTGATTGGTATATTAACGCAAAAGAGGCTATTCATTACGGTTTTGCTGATAAAATCTTAAGCTAAGATACCTTAGAAAGTGTATATAGTATTGTAAACTTAATGAGGTAAATATGAATATAGAATATGCCCTGCACGATATAGAGTCAAATGACAAATCTATTAAGAAAGAAATAGAATCAGCTTTAGAATATCCTATTAAACAGGTTAGTGTTTTACCACAACATATTAAAGTTGTTAAAAAAATAGTACCTAAACACATTAACCTATCTTGTATCATAGATTTTCCGTTCGGTATCAGTTCCGAAGAAATTAGAATGGATATGATACAGTTTGCTTCTGATGAAGGTGTAGATACTGTGGAGATTATTGCGCCAAATAGAATGATGTGTAATAGAAACTACACATCTATTCGTAGTGAAATAACTAAACAGTTTGATCTGTGTGTTAAAAATATGATAGATGTTGCTTATGTTTTAGAGTATAGGAGATTTACCTTTACAGCTATTGCTAGAGTAGCAAAAATATTAACAGACTTTACTATTAATAAATGCTATGCGTCATCTGGAAATAAGCTAGATAATATTCATGATCATTTAATAGCTATAGCTATGCTCAAGAAAGAAGTTCCTGATATATCTATACCTTTTAATGGAAATTTGTGGTTAAAAGATCAAGTAGATCTACTGTATGAATCTGACGTTAAAATGGCCCGTGTTAGAACATTAAATGCTTTAGATCTATTTTTTAATAAAATAGCCTGATTTATTAAATTTTGGGGTATTTAAAAATAAGTTTCTACTATACGCGCACAATGGAGAAAATAGTATGTCTACCAGACAAGTCGATAATTCTGCTGTTACCTCAACCAGCACGGATAATAATGGATCAGCAATCTACGGTCTACGAACAGACCGAAATAATGCTAAAGCAGTTACTCTAGGTGATTCCCGACCAGATCTTAATGGTTCAAGAATTACTGTAGCTATGGGTGCTGTAACCAGTGGTGTTGCTGGTGCTGTAGCTGTGAACAATGATCGAGGAGTAATTCTACAGGTTACGGAAACACTCGCTAACGGAACAGCCACTGATCCAGCGGGCTTCCTCAAGAGTGCTGGTCAAGATAAATTTGATAGCACGCTGCACAAGTCAGAAAGCAATACAATTACCAATCGTACCACGCGACTTCGAGAAGGAGCTTGGAATCCCTTTAGTGGTGTCTTTGGTGCTACAGCAGCGAACGAAGGTACACTAAGCAATGTTACAATGGCATTTGGTGCTGATAGTGGTGTTCTTACAAGTGGTCCGACCTATCAATTCGGTAGTAACGTTCCAAAGCAAGATGACTATGAAGCTCCAACTACATAGTAGTAATATAATTAAGTTATTTGATTGTGCGATTTAAGTACTTATAATAAGCCAATGTCTATCATTGGCTTATTTTTTATCACAGAAAGCAACATGATGGACACATTACTGCAACACTTATTACCAGAATGGATAAGCCTCGCTGTAGTTTTAATAGGTCTTTGGGTTAGTATTGGAAGAAATCTAGTAACTAAAGCTGAGGTAGAAAAAATGATAGCATCTTTATCTCCATATAATGTAGACAAACAATTTATATATGAAAGGTTGGATATGAATAAAGAAATGCAAGAACAATTTGCTGATGCTCTACAAAGAAATACAGAAGTTATGAATGATTTAAAAGTACAAATAGCTACATTGAGCAAGACTTTAGAAACTATAGAACATCATATTCAAAAGTAGGACTATTATGAGTTATTTCGATGATATGTATAAAAAGTTTAAGACTAATTCAGAGTATAATCCTGAAGTAGAAGGTGAAGACATTTTTAATATAGCTGGTTATGATCCAACGGATTCTGGTGGAACAGGATATTTTGCTGATGTTAGAGGAACTGGTACTGGTGCTGGTACAGTAGGTCACGTTTATCGCAATAGTGATGGTGATTTTTTCCTTAGAATTAGAGCTACGGGCTAAAAGGTGTATATAAATATAGTATTGTACAATAACTAGGAGTAAATTATGGCGATTTCAACTACAGATGTTTTGACCTCAGCAATTACTACGAGCGATGCTGTTAAGAATGGCACTATCGTTTTAGCTGTGTCACCAGTATTGGGAACTACTCAAGATATTAATACTTATGTTGTAAGCACTCCCGGTCACACAGGAGTACAGACAACACTGACAAATAGACTTGATGAAGTAGCATACTATAACACAGCAAGCGGTATTTCTGGTGGCGGTGCATAATGAAACCGGGTTACAAAACAACAGAGTTTTGGTTTACCCTAGCAACTTTTATCGTTAGTGGATTATTTTTGTTGGGGCTTTTTAGAGATGAGTCTCAAAAAGATGAATTAATTATTGTAATCAGTCACGCTATTGAGAGTATATTCTTAATAGGCGGACAGGTTATGATATTTTTAAGGTATATGCAAGGACGCAGAGAAGAAAAATTAATTAGAGTTTATAACGAGGTGGAACACGATGACAGCAGCATTTATTCAACAGAACGACCCGAACCAGACAACAAAAGAATTGATCCGGCAAGAAGTTCTAAAACTAATTACCGAAGTAAAAATCTCTCTTAAAGATGTAAAACGCTTTGCTATTTCTGAAGCATGGAAAGTTTTACAGTTAGTAGTAGCGGTTGTAATCCAAATCATTGAAAAGTTAGGCGAAAATTTAAGTGGGCCTGAGAAGAAAAAAGTCGCACTAGAAGTTATAGAAAACTTTTATGACACAGTATTAGGCTCGATTGATATTCCGGGCATTCCAAGTTTTCTCGAACCTATGTTTCATAATAGCGTAAAAAGTCTTATGATGATATTTGTAGGAGCTAGTATAGATGCTATGGTAGCTACATTTAGAAATGTTGGAGTATTTAAATCAAAATACATAGAAGGTCAATCAACAGACAGCACTTTAGTTGATCAATTATTAAATGATATATCACAAATAGTAAAGGTGGAGACATGAATTATTTAGAACAGTTTGCTAAAGAAAGTACAGCTTTCGATCTTGCTTTATATGCTGGCGTAATAGGAATTTGTTTTGTATTATTTAAAGATAAACTTGCTCCGGTCACAAAATGGATAGGTGATGTAATAGCAAAATTAAAACCTAATTTAAAAACTCCTGATTTAGATTTTATTACTGTGGTAGAATCTAGAGATGAAGACACAGAATTATTTTTTGAACTTGTTAAAAGCTGGAAAAAGACTAGAGATTTAGCAGAAGATTATGGTGCAACTAAAGCTGTTGATATAGCAGATCAAATGTTTCCTTACTTAGTTCCAAATGAAGAAGAGATAACTGATGAGTAGAGATAAAATTATACTGTGCGTAGCTGGATTACTTTTATTTATTGGAGTATTTAAACCTAACTTAAATTGGTTACGGCCTTCTATACCAACACCAACTGTAGTCGATGTTGTAGAAATAGAAGCTCCAGAAGATAAAGAATTAAAAGCATTAGCAGAGAATGTTAGAGACTGTTTCTTAAATAGTTCTTCATCAACACGACAAAATGATTCTAGACTGCTAGCTAACCTGTATAAAGATATTGCTATATTAATTAGTTTAAATAGTACTAATGAAGTTATAACTACAACAGAAGCTATTAGACAAGCAAATGTTTTGTGTGGTGCTATGTTGAACTTAGATATAAAAGGTAAGTATGAAGGATTATCTGAAGCAGCAGAGAAATTATTATCAGAAACTATAGGGGTTGATAATGTAAAGATGACAAAAGAATTAAGAGAAAAAAGTGTTAATTGTTTTAACGCTTTATCATGGGCTTGTCAAGAAGGAAGTAAATAATGCCACGATATACCCCACAAACATTAAATAGATTATATAATGATGGTCTTAATGGGGCTATTTGGGAGCAAGAACATTTTGATACTTTTATGTCTACATTGAAATATCCTTTATTTCATGATGCTGATATTAGAATTAGAAATAGCGGTAAAGGCAAACTAAGCACACCTTTTAAAAGTGTTTTAAAGTTTGACCCAAACGCTTACGAAGAACGACAAACTACAGGTGATTGTGTGTCTCACTCTACTCGAAACGGATGTGATCTAAGTAGAGCAGTAGAGATAGATGTTAAAGGAGAAAATGAAGGCTGGGTTACTAGAGGTGCTACTGAGGCTATCTACGGATGTAGAGGTCATGGCGGTCAGGGTATGAGTTGTAGTAGAGCAACACAATTTGTTAGTAAAATGGGAGGAATTGTTTTAAGGAAAAATTATCCGGGTATTGTTGATTTAAGTAAATATAAAAGTTCTATTGGTACTAAATGGGGAACTAGAGGAGTTCCTGAAGCACTAAAAAAAATTGCTGATGATAACCAAGTTAAAACTACTTCATTAATTAAAACTGTAGACGAAGCAAGAGATGCATTAGCGAATGGGTATGGTATAAGTGTGTGTAGTGGTTATGGATTTTCTAACCGTAGAGACTCTAAGGGATTTGCGCGAAAAAGTGGGTCATGGGCACATGCGATGTGCTGGACAGCTTGCGACGATACGGGTAGTGAACCTGCATTTTTAGTTCAAAATAGCTGGGGTAAATGGAACTCTGGAGGACATCCAGAATGGGGTCCTATCCCAGATGGTTCTTTTTTAATACACGCTGATATTGCGGCTGGTATGCTTAGAGGTAATGGAGCATATGCTTACAGTAATGTAGATGGGTTTCCTCCACAAAAACTTCCTAATTACGGATTTGAAAGTTATTTATGACAGACGATAAAAAAGAAGAAAAAGAAACAGGAGGTTGGATAGATCAGCTTCTTATGAATCAATTAATTAGAATATTAAGTGATTTTATTTTAGGTGTGCTAAAACTATTTAGTACCGATAAAAATATAACAAAACCCAAAAGACCATTAAAAGATCTACTCGATAGGTGGTTTAAGAAATGATTAGATTAACATTATGTAGTTTTTTAGTATTATTTTTTATGTCTAATACAATAAGCGATACTACACCTATCGTAGTTATTGCTGGAGCGTCAATCAAAGCTCAGTCAGTCCCAGTAAAAGAAAAATATAAAAGAGAAGACTGTCCAATTTGTAAAGGTAAAGGTTGGTACATTAGTGGTGATGGTATCAAAAAGGTTGAGTGCGGTTACTGTGAACCGTCAAAACCTAAGACTGAATTCTATAAATATTGAGGAAAATCATGTCTGATTCACAAGTAGAAAACTTTGCAAGAAAAGTATTAGCAGAAACTTCTATACCAGAAGAAGAAGAATTTGGTAGCATTATAGCTTTACTTATGATCATCAGTTTATGCTTTACTGCCATAAGAATTGTACAAGAATGCAAAAAGAATAACTCTTCTATAGAAGATATTCAAAGTGATATTATTAAATTTTCTCAAGAGAGAATATTAGCCAAATGGAGACTACGCAGAGAAATGCGTAAGGCTATGAGTAAACAACAATATAAAAAATATAGGTCTGAATTGGAGTCAGCACTAGTTAATGTAGGGAGTAATATTTCGTATTCAGAAACAGAAGCTTTACTGGAGGCTATAAATGATTAGTATATTAGCATGGTGTGTATATGGTGTTATTGTAGGTTCAGTTGCTAAAACAATAGTACCGGGTGAAGAAAAAATGGGTTTCTTTCAAACAGTTGCCCTCGGTGTTGTTGGTTCTTATATGGGTGGTGCAGCAAATTACTTATTAGGATTCGATGATGCT